>Ga0209599_10000117_pt1 | contig 58167 bp, 50 predicted proteins | sample Shrwel_input2_FT_FD_187534 | JGI IMG/M metagenome (GOLD analysis project Ga0209599, IMG submission 187534) | Subsurface microbial communities from deep shales in Ohio, USA - Utica-3 well 1 S input2 FT (SPAdes) (version 2) ...
AGGTCCGGGACATGTTCGTCGGCCTCGCCCAGGAATACGGAGTCCCGTTCGAAGTCCTCAACGACGGAGACGTGACTGCCCTGGCGGCTTCGATGTCTCTCGGACGCAATGCCGTGCTCGGCGTCGCCATGGGCACGAGCGTCGCGGCCGGCTACGTGGACCAGGCGGGCTCGCTGACCAATTGGCTCAGCGAACTGGCCTTCGTCCCGGTCGATTACCGCGTCGACGGACCCGCCGACGAGTGGTCGGGCGATCGCGGCTGCGCGGTGCAATATTTCAGCCAGCAAGGCGTAGGTCGGCTGCTTCCGTTGGCCGGGATCGACCTGCCACCCTCCCTGAAGCTCCCCGAACAGCTGGAGGAACTGCAGCGTCTCATGGTCGGCGGCGACCACCGCGCCCGGCAGGTCTATGAAGCCATCGGCATCGCGCTTGGCTACGCGCTCGCCCACTTCGCCAGCTTCTACGAGATGAGCTGCCTGCTGATCATGGGTCGGGTGACCTCGGGACAAGGCGGGACCATCATCATCGAGCAGGCCAAGACGGTCTTGCGCGATGAATTCCCCGAACTTCGCATCGACCTCGTGGTGCCTTCCGAGAAAGATAAACGCCACGGCCAGGCCGTCGCGGCCGCCTCCCTCCCTTCCCTCCGCCGATGATTCCGCTCAACCCCCGCGCGCGCCTCGTGATCCCGGACGGTCTGACCGCTCCTGAGGCCGTCCGCCGGACCACCCACCTCGGCATCGGGGCCCATCAGGATGACCTCGAGTTCATGGCCTTCCACGGCATCCTCGCCTGCTACGACCGCGCCGACCGCTGGTTCGGCGGGGTCACGATCACCGACGGACGGGGAAGCTCCCGTGCCGGGAAATTCAAGGATTGGACCGACGACCAGATCGCCGCCGAACGTATCCGGGAGCAGGACGACGCCGCCGTGATCGGGCAGTACTCGTTCATGGCCCAGCTGGGCTACCCCAGCGCCTCCGTCCGTGCCGCCCGTGAGACGGCCGTCCGCGACGACCTCCTCCGCATCCTCGAAGCCGCCCGCCCGGAAGTCGTCTACCTCCATAACCTCGCCGATAAGCACGATACGCATGTCGGCTGCGCGCTCCGCTGCCTCGAAGCCCTCCGACGACTCCCCAAGGCCGATCGGCCCACGCAGGTCTACGGCTGCGAAGTCTGGCGCGACCTCGACTGGCTGGTCGACACGGAGAAGACCCCCATGCCCGTCTCGGCCCGCCCGGAACTCGCCAAGGCGTTGAACGAAGTCTTCGCCACGCAGATCGCCGGCGGCAAGCGCTACGACCTCGCGGTCATCGGCCGACGCACGGCCAACGCGACCTTCAGCCGAGCGTACGCGACCGACCAAGAATCCGCCATGCAATGGGCGATGGACCTCACCCCTTTGGTCCAAGACGAGTCGCTCGACCCGATCGCCTACACGACCGGTTTCATCGACCGACTGAAGGCCGACGTCACCACCCGCCTCCGCCAATCCCTCTGATATGAAACCCACCCTCCTCGTCCTCGCCGCCGGCATGGGCAGCCGTTATGGCGGCCTCAAGCAGATCGACCCGATGGGTCCCTCCGGCGAGACCATCCTCGACTACTCCGTCTTCGACGCCCTACGCGCCGGCTTCGGCAAGGTTGTCTTCATCATCCGTCCGGATTTCGAAAAGGATTTCCGCGAGCGCATCGCCGCGAAATTCGTCGGACGCATCGACGTCGGCTTCGCCTTCCAGACCATCGACCAGCTGCCGGCCGGATACTCCGTGCCCGCCGGACGCGAAAAACCCTGGGGCACGACGCACGCCATCCTCTGCGCCCGCCATGCCGTCGACACGCCCTTCGCCGTCATCAATGCCGACGACTTCTACGGCCAGGACTCCTACGCGGTCCTCGGTCGTCACCTGCAAAACCTCGACGGGCGCTCGACCGACTACTCGATGGTCGGCTTCACGCTTAAGCACACGCTTTCCGAACACGGCACCGTCGCCCGCGGCGTCTGCAAGACCGACGCCTCCGGCCGTCTGACCGACATCCAGGAGCTGACCAAGATCTCCAAACTGCCCAGCGGCGCCGAGCATCGCGGCGAGGACGGGTCCGTCGTCAGCCTGACGGGCGAGGAACCGGTCTCGATGAACATGTGGGGCTTCACCCCGGCCATCTTCCCGCAGCTCGCCGCCGACTTCGACGCCTTCCTCCGTGCTAAGGGTACGGAGATGAAGAGCGAAGCCTATATCCCGATGTCCGTCGGCAACCTCATCCGGGCCGGCCAAGCCACATGCCAGGTCCTGCGCACCGACTCCGCCTGGTTCGGCGTCACCTACCGCGAAGACAAGCCGGTCGTGCAGGCCAGCATCCTCCGCCAAGTGCAATCAGGCGCCTATCCGCACACGCTCTGGTCCTGAGATGGCCGCCACCGCCGCCGAAGCCCTGATCGTCGCCTCCGAATTCGCTTTCGGCGGACGCATCCTTTCGGCGGAGCCTTACGGCAGCGGACATATCAACGATACGTTCCTGACCTTGGTCGAGTCGGCCGGCGGTCCGCGACGCTTCATCCTTCAGCGCATCAATCATCAGGTCTTCAAGCAGCCCGACCTGCTCATGGAGAACGTGGCTCGGGTCTGCGCCCACGCGCACGCCAAGCTCGGCGCCGCCGGCGCGGCCGACGCCCATCGGCGCGCGCTCCGGCTCATCCCGACCCATCAAGGCAAAGCCTGGCATGTCGACCCCCGCGGCAACCGCTGGCGTTGCTACGATTTCATCGAAGGCGCGACCGGGCACGACGTGGTCCGCTCTCCCGCCCAAGCCGAAGCGGCCGCCAAGGCCTTCGGCGCGTTCCAAGCCCTGCTCGCCGATCTGCCGGGAGAACGTCTCCACGAGACGATCCCGGATTTTCACCATACCCCTTCCCGCTTCGCGCGCTTCCAAGCCGCCCTGGCCAAGGACAGCCATGGCCGGGCCGCCGCCGCCGGCCCCGAGATCGCCTTCGCGCTCGCCCGGGCCAGCGAGGTCAGCGTGATCGTGGAAGCGCTCCGCGATGGCTCGCTGCCCGAACGTGTCACGCATAACGACACCAAGCTGAACAACGTGCTCCTCGATGACATGACCCAGGAAGGCGTCTGCGTCATCGACTTGGACACGGTGATGCCTGGCTCGGCCCTCTACGACTTCGGCGACCTGGTGCGCACCTCGACCTCGCCCGCCGCCGAGGACGAGACAGACCTCTCCCTGGTCCGCCTGCAGCTCCCGATGTTCGCGGCCTTGGTCCGCGGCTACCTGGCCTCCGCCGGCAGCTTCCTGACGTCGCGCGAGAAGGAGCTCCTGCCCTTCGCCGGCAAGCTCATCAGCTTCGAGATCGGTCTGCGCTTCCTGACCGACTGGCTCGAAGGCGATACCTACTTCAAGATCAAGCGCCCCACGCACAACCTCGACCGCTGTCGCACCCAGTTCAGACTGGTCGCTTCGATCGAAGAACAGCTGCCCGCGATGCGGGAGATCGTCGAACAAGCATGAGCAAGCGCGTCCTCATCACCGGCGGCGCCGGCTTCATCGGCTCGCACCTGGTCCGACATTTCGCCGGCCAGGCGGAGGTCACCGTCCTCGATGACCTGCGGAGCGGCTACGCCCGTAACCTTGACGGGGTCGACTGTCGCTTCGTCCGTGGCTCCATCCTCGACGCCAAGGCCTTGGGCGAAGCGATGGCTGGGGCCGAAGAGGTCTACCATCTCGCCGCCATGATCTCGGTGCCGGAATCCGTCGCCAAGCCCGCCGAGTGCGCCGAACTGAACACCGAGGGTACGCGCTGCGTCCTCGATGCCGCCGTGGCCGCCGGCGCCCGTAAGGTCGTCCTCGCCTCCTCCGCCGCCATCTACGGGGACAACCCGACCGTGCCCAAGCTCGAGACCATGTCCCCCGAGCCGAAGTCCCCCTACGCGGAGACCAAGCTCGCTGGCGAACGTCTGCTCGAGGCATACCGCCAGACGCGCGGTATCGGTACGACCTCCTTGCGCTTCTTCAACGTATTCGGCCCGCGCCAGGATCCTCGCTCGGCCTATGCGGCCGCGGTCCCTATCTTCATCGCCAAAGCCCTGCGCGACGAACCGATCGGCATCCATGGCGACGGCGGGCAGACCCGCGATTTCGTGCACGTGACGGACATCGTCGGCGCGCTGGCGTACGCCGGAGCTTCGGCCGACATGGCCGGCACCTTCAACGTCGGGTATGGCCGTAGCCAATCCATCCTCGAACTTGCGCAGGAGATCCTGCGTCTCACCGGCTCGAAATCGGCGATCGAACACCTGCCTCCGCGGGCCGGCGATGTCCGGCACTCCCTGGCTTCGACGGAACGCCTGCTGGCCGCCGGGTGGAAGCCCGCTTCCTCGGTGAGCGCCGGACTCGCCGAGACGGTCAAATATTTCCGTCAGCTCAAGGCGTGACGACCAACGTCGTGCGCAGGAGCTCGTCCTGACCGTCGTTGAGATTCAGCCAGAAGTCATAAGTTCCGGGCGCCGGCAAACGCAGGCGGAAAGCCAGCGTCGGATTATCCGCATACTCACCGCCCTCGAGGGTCGGATGCATGTGCGCGTAGCCGGCGGCCGGGCGATCGGCCGAGAAGACGACCGCATGCCCCAGCGACCCCATGATGGGCTTGAGACGGAGGGTCTGGCCGGCAGGCCCGGCCAACTGCAGGCGAATCATGGCAGACGAGCCGGTCAGGGTGGTCGAAGCGGTCAGTTCGACGATCCGATTGCGCATGGAGCCGACAGGACGGGCCGATGCCCTTGCCCTTCCCTCCGGCGGAGCGACCTCCGCCTCAGCGAGCATGGTGCGGGCGGTACGGACGTCGGTGAAATCGACGTAAGCCCGAAGCGGCAATCCCCTCAGCTGAACCGGCACTTCGAAGCGCCAGGAACCGTCGGCGGCCGGCTGGGGATGCAGATGCGCATACTCGCGGGCTCCGCCGATCTGACGCAGATGCAGGTGGACGCGCTGCGTGTGGGATACCGCGATCTCGTGGGCGTAATACGGGTGCCCGTCATCCTTCAACAGACGAAGTTCTCCCGATGTGCCTGCCGCATCCAAGGCGGCCTTCAGTTCGACCGGGAAACGGAGTGCCTTCGGCGAATAGAAATTGGCCTCCTCGTTGAGACCGCAGAATTCCAATCCGTCGACGACCACGGGCTGATGATCGGCATGCAAGAAAGCGCACTGGGTGTCCGGCAAGGAACGCAGGCCGAAGAAACCGACGAGCGCGACGAAGCTGATGACCCAGACCTGACGAAGGGCCGACATCAGCGGCGGGTGCCGGCGCCTCCTTCGAGGGCGAGCAATCGGCGGGCGACTTCTTCCGCATCGAAGGACGGGCCTTCGTTACGGAAGGCGATCCGTCCTTCCGGCGTGATGACGATGAGCGCGGCGTTATGCACGATCGTACCGTCGTCGCGGAGGGTCTGGATGCCGTAGTGGCGCATCAGGTCCTTGATCTGTCCGGCGTCGCCGGTGAGGAAGCGATGACGGGCATGGTCGATGCCGTAGCCATCGGCGTAGGCACGAAGCTGGCCGGGAGTATCGGTCTCCGGGTCGAAGGTGATCGTGACCAACCGCACCCCCGCCGCGGCGGGATCCTTGGCGAGCTGATCGCCCAGGGACTTCATGCAGGCGGTCGAAGCCGGGCACATGCGGGCGACCCGGCAGCTGGTGAAGATGAAGTTCAGGGCGACGGCGTGCCCGAGGAGATCCTTCTTCATCACGAGGCGCCCGGCCTGATCCCACAGCGCCATGTTCGGCATCAGCTCGTTAGGCATCCGGGTGACGAGCCGTCCTTTGTCGACGGTCTCACGACGGAGCACGTCGGTGACCTCGGCCACGCGACGGAGTTCTTCCGGATCGGCGGAGACGACGCCGCGGGCGAGGGTCTCAATACCTTCGGTGACGGCATCATAGCGAACCAGCCGACCAGTCCAGCCGACCTTGCGGTCGCCTTCGGAGAATCGACGGAGGAGGAAAGAGCCCTCGGCCTGATCCGGCGATATCTTGGCCCAGCCATCGGGTGCGACGGCGATCACCTTCCCCTTCTCGGTGGCGGCGGAAAGACCGACGACGGCCAGCAGGAGGAAGAGGGCATTTTTCATGATCAGAGATGTTCGCCGGAAGGACCAAGGAGCAACTCTACCATCCCATGTCGAACGCCGTAGTGAGAAAGATGGAAAGCTTCCGCCCCTGTCAGGTCGGCCAGCACGCACAAGGTGATCAGGGCGGCGGGCATGATGTCGGCCCGATCGGCTGGAATCCCAGGAATCGCCCGGCGCCCAGCCAGGTCGGCGGCGCACATCCGGTCCCGAAGTTCACGGATGCGGAGCAACGGGAGTCGGCCGCCGACCGGCGCTTCGCCTAAGGCTTCAAGATGCAAGGCGACCGCGGCGAAGACGCCGCCCGCGCCGACGATCAGGAATTTCTCGGCGGCGCCCGCCGGGACGACGGTCTGGAGGGAGGCGAGCAGATGCGTCCGGATCGAAAGCTGGTCCAACTCATCCACCGGCCCATGGCCGCCGCGCAGGAAACCGTGGGTGAGCCTCACCGAACCCAAGGGGAAGCTGCGCGCAAGCACGCAACGCTGGCCGCGCAGCACGGACACCTCGAGGCTGCCCCCGCCGAGGTCGAAGGAAAGGATGTCCGAGTAGGCTTGATAAGCGGGGTCGGCCCGGACGCCGGCGGCGGCGAGACGGGCTTCGACCTCCCCGGAAACGATGGTCAGAGGCACGCCGGTCGCGGCCTCCACCTCCCGGGCGAACTCCTGACGGCTGGCAGATTCACGCACGGCGCTCGTGGCGAGCACGCAGAGCCGTGTCGCGCCCAAGGAACGGGCGTAACCGATCAGACGACCGATGGCCGCGACGGCTTCGGTACGGGCTTCGACCGAGAACGGCTCCGCCGGCCCGCCTTCCGGCTGGAGACGGACGGCCTCGGATTTCCGTCCGAGTTCGCGGCGATCGGCGGCGGCTATGACCGCGACCTTGATGGAATTGGAGCCTACGTCGACGACGGCGATGACGGACATGTTCAGAAAAGGAATTGGCCCTTGAGTCCGCCGATGAAATGGAAGCCATCCTGCGTCTCAAACTCCTTGGTCCGGGCGGCGCAGAAATAGGACAGCGAACAGGATGCGACCTGCACCGTCGCGCCGAGCGCGGCCTGCAGGACGATCGGCGAGCGGACCACCGCCCGGGAGTCGCGGAAGTTCGTGCCATCGGTGGCGTAGTTACGCACCACGACCTCGACCTGGGTGTCGGCGAAACCCCAGAATGCGAAGCCTTCCTTGCCCGGGGCGCGCAGATCGGTCGACGGGTCGTAACCGTTCGAGTGCCGGATGAAACTGTGCCCCCAGGAACGTCCCAAGTCAGAGCCCCAGCGGAACTGCGCCCCGAAGATGGCCTCCGTACGCATGGTCCCGAGCTGAAGCACGGCTCGGGCGATGAGATCGCGGTTATCCTGATCGGGACCGTCGAGGTCGAAACGCCGGCGGAATTCACCGTCAAGATTGAATAGGATTTCGTCGGGTAGCTGAGTACCCCAGCCGACGGACGCCGGCGTATTGATCAGTTCATGGAACTTATTCTGCACCGTCGCGCCGCCGGCCGAAGGGCCGATCACGCCGAACTTCGCTTCCACGGAGAACATGCTGTCGCGGCGTCCTCCGCGCTCCAGGACGCGACCATAACCCCAACCCAGATAAAGGGCGCCCGAATAAGGCAGGTCGGTGTAAGGCGGAGTCACCGAGGGCGGATTCACCGTATCTGAAGGAGTATTGATCTCCTGCGTCACAGAAAAGAAGATGTTGTCGCCACGGTTCACGGCGATCTTCAGGCCCTGGGTATAGTAACGGTCCTTGTTCGTCGGCGTGAACTTATCGTTCTCCTCCGTGACGGCGACCACCCAAGGGGTGTCCGACGACTCCGCGGCCGAAGCTAAGCCGGCGAAGAAAAGGAAGGCGAATGGACGAGCGAAGGACATCGACGAAACGACAGCAAAGAGAGGGATGCAGGCAGGGACAACGCCTTTCTGACTTGTGAAGCCAAGGCTACCCAAGTATTTGACCATCAGGATGTCACAACCGACTTCAGGCTCGCCTTTTGCCCGGACGGAAGTCCGCGCCGACGGCCTCGCCTTGGTGACGATCGGGGGAAACTGGAACCTCGACGACACGCTGCCCTCGGTGGTCGTCCGGGGCGACCGCGTGAAGGTGGTCGGGGAAGGCCTCGGTGACTTTGACTCATCCCTGCCCGCCTGGCTGCATGCGCACGGCAAGAACATCCGTGACCTCGACCTGAGCGAGCTCCCTGCCCGCCTGCAGTCCCTGGTGCGCATGGCCGAGAAAGCCGCCTTCCAGGAGACGGGCGACGAGAAACTCGGACTCCTGGAACAATTCGGTAGCTGGGGCGTCGAGAGCGGCTCGTCCTGGGCGCGGGCCTTCGAACACATCGGCCACACCGCCCTCGGTTTCACGCGCATGCTCGTCGGCCGGGCCAAGGTCAACTGGGCCGACTTCACGCTCCAGCTCCAGACCGCCGGCGTCGACGCCCTGCCGATCGTCGCGCTGCTCGGCTTCCTGACCGGGCTCATCATGGCCTACGTGGGCCTCATCCAGCTCCGCCAGGTCGGCGCGACCGTCTATGTCGCCAACCTCGTCTCCCTGGCCATGACCCGCGAGATGGGCGCGCTGATGACCGGCGTCATCGCCTGCGGCCGCACCTCGACCGCCTTCGCCTCCCAACTCGGCAGCATGAACGTCAGCCAGGAGACCGATGCGTTGCGCGCCCTCGGCATCCAGCCCGTGGAATACCTGGCTCTCCCGCGCATCCTCGCCGTGACCCTCATGGTCCCGTTGCTCGCCGTCTTCGCGACCTTCGTCGGCGTGTTCGGCGGGATGATCGTGGCCTGCGCCGGCGACCTGAGCGTCGAGCAATATCTCACGCAGGCCATCCGCGCCATCGCGTTCAAGAGTTTCCTGGTGGGCTTCATCAAATCCATCGCCTTCGGGTTCATCGCCGCGTGGGCCGGCTGCTACCGCGGTTCCGTCGCCAAGCGCTCCGCCCTCGGCGTCGGCGAAGCCGCGACCTCGGCGGCCGTGCTCGGCATCACCTTGATCGTCGTCTCAGACGCGCTCTTCGCCGTCATCTTCAACCTTTTCAACCTGTGAGCGACCCCACGGACATCGTCAGCTGCGAAGGCCTCGCCATCGGCCATGGCCGCAAGGTGATCATGGACCGGCTGTCCTTCTCCCTGTCCGCCGGCAAGATCCTGGCCATCGTCGGCCCCAGCGGCTGCGGCAAGAGCACGCTCATGCGCGCGCTGGGCGGCCTGGACGCCCCGCTCGGCGGCAGCGCCCGGCTGATGGGCGTCGACCTTGCCACGGCGGACGAACCTGCGCGACAGGCGATCCTGCGCCGGAGCGGCTTCCTCTTCCAAGGCGCCGCGCTCTTCTCCTCGCTGACCCTGCGCGAGAACATCGAGATGCCCATGCGGGAATTCCTCCGTTGCCCCCGCAAGGAGATGCGCCAGCTCGCCGAATATAAACTGGCCTTGGTGGGCCTGGCCGATGCCATGGACAAGCTGCCTTCCGAGATCAGCGGCGGCATGGCCAAGCGCGCCGGCATCGCCCGGGCGATGGCTCTCGACCCCGAAGTCATCTTCCTCGACGAACCCAGCGCCGGCTTGGACCCCGTCAGCTCCGGCCGGCTGGACGAACTCATCCTGCGCCTCCGCGAGGCCTTCGGCACGACGGTGGTCCTGGTCAGCCACGAGATCCCCAGCATCCTGCGCACGGCTGACTTCTGCATTTACCTAGACCCCGACACGGGCACGATGGGCGCCTACGGCCCGCCGAAAAGCTTCCTTCAGGCTGGCCAACCCCCGAAGGTGCACGCCTTCTTCTCCCAAGCACGTTTCGACTGACCATGCGCCGTTCCGCCAACATGACACTGATCGGGGCCTTCGTGGCCGGCGGCATCCTGCTCATCATCGCCGCGGTCGTCCTCCTCGGGGCCGGCTCTTTCACCGGTGCGAAGCCCGAGGCCATCGCCTATTTCGAAGATACCGTGAGCGGCCTCGACATCGGGGCGCCCGTCAAGTTCCGCGGGGTCACGATCGGCAAGGTCAGCCAGGTCCTCCTTCACACCGCCGGGCAATCCGCCGCCGACTATGCGGTCCCGGTCGTGATGGAATTCTCGCCGGACCTGCTCACGCGCCGCGGCCTGGACCAGGCCCTGCTGCGGAAAGAAGGCCTCGGCGTCTCGATCGGCAAAGGCCTGCGCGCGAAGTTGCAGCAGCAATCGGTCGTGACGGGCGTGCTCTACGTCGAACTTGATTACTTCCCCGACTCGACCTTCCGGCTCCACGACAAGGACGGCCCCCTCCCGGAGATCCCGACCCAGCCCTCCAACCTCGGCGCGCTGACGAAGGCCATCTCCCAGACCCTGGACCAGCTCAGCCGCATCGACTTCGTCAACATCACGAAGAAAGTGGATTCGATCCTCGCGCGCATCGACCAAGGCGCCGCGAAGATCGAGTTCGAAAAGATCAACGGCAACCTCGTGGCGGCCTCCGCCAACATCGCGAAGATCACCGGCGACCCGACCATCCCCCGCGCGGTGGCCGACTTCTCCGCCGCCATGCAGGGCGTCGACGCGCTGGTGAAAAGACTTTCTTCCAAGGTCGACCCCGTCGCCGACGACATCAAGGGCATGGCCGCGGCCGGCCGCAAGGCCCTCGAGCGCCTGAACGAGACCTCCGAGCACCTGCGCACCCTGACCAAGCCGGGCTCACCCGCCCGCCGCGACCTCGACCAGGCCTTGGCCGACGTCTCGGAAGCGGCGCAGGCGATCCGCTCGTTGGCGGACTTCCTCGAGCGCAATCCGGAGACGATCATCCAGGGACGAAGCAAGTCGCCCGCGCAGCAAGCCACGCCGAAGGAGGCGCCGCCGGCCAAATGATCCGCCACACGCTGCTCATCGGCCTGTCTGCGCTGCTCGGCGGTTGCATCATCTTCGACCAGAAGAGCGAAGCCGTCACCTTCCATCAGTTCGCGGCGCCCGCCGCCGCCGTCGCGCCCGCCTCGGCGGGCCCGCAGGTCTTCGTGCCTCGCGCGATCATCCCCTCCGCGTTGCGCCGCCCTAACGTCGTCCTGCTGGACGATACCGGCTGGGTCCACATCGAAGACGGCCATCGCTGGCTGGCCCCGCTCGACCGCGCCATCCCCGAAGCCGTCGGACGGCATCTCGCCGCCCTGACCGGCGTCGTCACGACCTCGCAGACTCCGTCCGAAGATCACCTCGTCCTGCTCCTGACCGTGGACAAGATGGAGGTCTTTACCCCGGCCGCCCCCGAACGTTCGATCTTCTCCCTACCCGGGACCGGAGCCAAAGCGGACACCGCGACGCTCCAGCTCAGCTGCCGGCTCGAGAAATCCGACGGCACGCTCATCAGCTCGAAGACCTTCTCGCAGTCCCGCCCGCTCAAAGAACGTACGCCGGCCGCGTTCGTCCAGACGCAGTCCGCGAACCTGGCCGCCCTCTCCGCCGAGCTGGTGAGCTGGCTTCGTCCGGCCCACCTCGCCCCTTCGAAATGACCACGCCCTCCTCGCCTCGCCCCAACGGCTTCTCCGAAGCCACCGGCGAGATCTGCTACGACCTGCCGTCGTCCTATATCCCGCATGCGGGCACCGGCCTGTTGCACCTCCCGCGCTTCCTGGCCAAGGCCAGGAAGCACCTGCAGGGCGTGCTCCCGAAGTCCTACCAGCGTAATTTCGGCAAAGGCTTCGACCGTTTCCTCTGCCTCCACCTCGGCGTCGACCCCGAACAGGTGATCGCCTGCGTCCGGGAAGCCCGCGACGATGCGGACCTCGACGTACGCCTGAAAGCCCTTTTCCCCGCCGATCTCCGTGTGCACGTCTGGAACCGCGAACTGGTCCAGAAAGGCATGAGCGAGATGGGCCGCGAGGCCCTCCTCGACGCCAAACGCAAGATGAACTCCGAGCACCGCACGGACGTCATCTCGTTCGCCGACATGATCGACTTCGACGAGGGCCGCATTCTGTGAATACCCAAGACCCCCACCCGCACCGCCTGATCCTCCGAGGCCTCGCTCCGCTGCTCGCCTGCCTCAAGCATCACCCGAAGGCGTTGCGGGAGGTCGTGGCGACCGCCGCCTTCGCGCCTACGCTGGCCGAACACGACGCGACCTTCGCCGAACTCGGCGTGAAGACCCGCATCGTCGGCCCCATGGAGCTCGCCCTGACGGCCGAGGGACCGTGCGACGATGTCTGCGCGCTGACGATGAGACCCGAACCCGGCCTCGCGCGGATCTCTGATTTCGCCGAATGGCGCGAAAGCCGTGAGAGCATCGTGATCGTGGACGGCGTGAACGACCCGGCCGACCTCGCGGCGATCGCCCGCGGCATGGCCGCCTTCGGCCTGAAGCGCCTGCTGCTTTCAGGAGGCACTGAGAAGCTCGCCCACCATCCCGAAGCCTGGCACCTCTCCCGCGGAGCCATGGAACAACTCCGTCTCATGCGCGCCGCCGCGCTCGGCGGTCTGCTCAGACTGGTCGAAGACAAGTGCTGCGTGGTGGCCCTGTCGCCCGACATGGGACGCAAGATCGACCTCGGCGTGCCCGTCCGCGTGCCTGCCCGACACCTCGCCCTGCTCATCCCGGGAGGTCGCCTCGACCCAGATATCCAGCCGCGGGTGGAACATTGCTACCGCTTCCCCGGCCTCGTCGGTCAGCCCCCCCTCAGCCTCGCGGAGATCGCCCCGATGGTGCTCGCGTGGTTCGCCTCCACCCCCCAGCCGCGCGCCGACGGCTTCTTGTCCCGCAAAAGGGCTCGCCACGCCAAGGACAAGGGTTCCAATCCCGCTAGCTGACCCCCATGTCCCAACCCACGCCCGGCAAAGGCGAGAACGTCCTCTCGCTCCAGAACATCAGCCGCACGTTCTTCACGGCCCTGCAGCGCCAGCATGACATGCTCGCCTTCAGCATCGCCGGCCTGCACACGGCCGACCCGAAGGCCTACGAGCATTTCTCGACCGTGTCCCGCGTGATGCCCGTACCGCAGGCCCATCTGCCGCCCGAGCAGATGCTCGCCTACGCGCGCGGACTGATGCTCCGCACGACGATCAACGACCTGCTGACGCTCTCCTCGGAGTGCATGACGCAGTGCTACCTGCTCTGCCTCTTCATCCGCGAGCAAGGCAAGAACCCTCGTCGCGACCCGCTGGTCGAGAAGATCATCGGCGAGAAGCACCAGGCCTTCGCCAAGATGAACCTGCAGTCCCGCTTCACGGCGCTCGAGGAGGAATTCGGCATCGTCTGCGAGCTCGAAGACGGTATCTTCAGCCTGGCCGCGGCGCTCCGCGTGCTCGCCCGCGGCGGTCTGGTGACCAATGACGACATCACCCCGGACGGCTCGCTCACCCTCGAATTCAAGGCGATGAAGGACGTCGAGGCGCCCGCGCAGGCCGCGGACGACGCGGCGACGCCCGACCCTCTTCCCGGCGTCACGGCGCATGGGGCCGGCGACGTGGTGAAGCCGAAGACCATCGCCCGCCTGAGCGACACGAACCGCACCTTCAAGCCCGGCGAGATGCTCGACCTGACGGACACCGAACTGCTCGGACTCAACATCACCGTGACGAAATTCGTCGACGGACTGCTGCGCTCCGTGGACCACTTCGGCCGCGCCCAGCTCGGCGAGGGCGCCTAAGCGATGAACGAGCCTGCGGCGATTCCCCGGCGCGCCTGGCTCTGGGTCTTCGCGGCCTACCTGTTCCAATCCATCCCCGCCGCCGTCCGCGACGAGGCCTTGCCTGTCGCGCTGAAGGACCTCGGCTATCCTGACGCCCAGATCACCCAGGCGGTGGCGGCCTTCGGCCTGCTCGTCGGCTGCAAGATCCTGCTGTCCCCCCTGGTCGCCGGCTTCAGCCCCCGGCGCTTCATCCTGGCGTCCGAACTGGGTATCGCCGCCCTGCTCGGCCTGCTCGCCTACTTCGTCGGCGCGGGCCAGACCGCGACGACCGCCATCATCGGCTCCCTCATCCTGCTGTCGCTCTTCGCGGCCGTCCATGACTTCGCCCTCGATGGTTACTTCGTCGCCGCGCTCGATGACAAGAGCCGGGCGACGCACGCCGGCATCCTGAACGTCGCCACCAAGGTCGGCGTGGTGCTCGCCGGACCCGGATTGATCTGGCTCGTCGGCCGGATCATGGACCACGGCCCGCAGACCGCCGATGCATGGTCGTTGGCGCTGGCCGCGGCCGCACTGCTGGCGTTGCTCACCGTCGGCGCCAATGCCTGGGGCCTCGCCGCCGAGCCGTCCACCTCGGCCGAAGCGAGCACCGTCAAGGACCGTTTCCGGGAGATGCTCGCCGGACTGCGCGCGCTCATCGCCGACCCGCGCCTGGTCGCCGTGCTCGGATTGATCCTGTTTTATCGCGCCAGCGAAGTACACATGGCGCGCATCATCCCGCTGTTCGCCAAGTCCGGCACCGGCGGCGGACTGGGCCTGGACAACGAGACCTACGCCTTCCTCCGCATGCTGTCCGCCGTCGGCGGACTGGCGCTCGGCGGAGTCATCGGCTCGTTCGTCGTGGCCCGGCTGGGGCTCGCGCGGGCGCTACTGCCGCTCGGCATCACGATGCACCTTCCCCTGATCGCGTTCGCCTGGCTGGCCTATGACGGCACCCACGATCTCTGGATCATCGGCGGGGTGTTCATCGTGGAATATGTCGTCTATGGAGCCGGTCTCTGCGCGCTGATCCTCGCGATGATGAAGCTGGCCTCCGGCCCCGGGGCCGCGGTCCGTTATGCCGCGCTCTCGACCTTCGCCCTGCTGGCTAACTACCTTCCTGGCCTCTGGGCCGGCCACCTCGCCGAACGTCTGGGCTACGCCCAGTACTTCCTGTTCGCGCTCAGTCTCGCCGTCCCCGGTATCCTTTCAGCCTGGTGGGCGAAGCGGTACTTCCGCGCAGGCTGATCAGTCCTTCGGGAGGACGACGAGTTCCTGCTCGAAACGAGGATCCAAGAAACGTCGGGCGAAAGCCTGCACGGCGGCTTCGTCGGTGAGCGCCATGCGGCGTTCCCACTCGCCGTCGAAGTTGGCGCCGAGGCCGGCGACCTCGCGCACGAGCGCGCCCTGCATGCGCGCGCCCGCGGACTGACGGCCCTGCCGACGCGAGACCCGCATCCGACGCTTGGCGTCCGCGATCTCGTCCGCACCGAACTTACCGGACCGGAGGCGCTCCAGTTCGAGGCGCATCTCCTTCACCACGTCCTGGGCGGAAGCCGGTGCCGTGCCGGCATAGAGGTAGAACATGCCCTGATCGACGACTTCGACCCGGGTGGCGCCGACGAAGTACGCCATGCCCTTCTCCTCGCGCACCCGACGGAAAAGGCCGCTGGCCATGCCGCTGAGGAGTTCTTCGGTGACGTTCGCCGCGACGACTTCGTCGGGCGCGAAACCGCAATGAGGGAAGGCCAGCGCCACCACGGCCTGTTCGCCGGTGGCGTGCTCCTGGAGGCGGGCGGCCGGAGCCGGTTTGTGCAGAGGCAAGGACTTCCGGGTGAAGGCGGCCTTCGGCAAGGAGCCGAAACGGCGGCGGATAAAGTCCATGACCGAGGCACGGTCGAAGGCGCCGCTCACGCCGACGACGACGTTGTCCGCGACGAGCAAGGCGCCGTGCAGCCGGGCAAGGTCGGTTGGCTCGATCCGTCCGAGAGTCTCGGGCGTACCGCACGCATCGATCGCGAGCGGATGCGTGCCGAAATACTGACGCTGCAGGCATAGCCGCGCCTTCTCGACGATGTCATCCTCCGCCTCACGGCAGGCGCTGACCAAGGCGGCGCGTTCGGTGGCGAAAGTCTCGGGCAGGAACCTGGGCTCAAGGACGCCATCCGTCACGAGTTCGGCGAGCTGGGCGAAATCGGAGCTCAAGGCCTCACCCCATAGCCCGCAGGATACCTGCGAACCATGGTCGGCGAACGTGGCGCCGAGACCGTCGACCAGCTGGGCGACTTCTTCTTTGCTGCGTCGGGCGGTGTCCCGGGCGAACAAAGTGCCGAGCAGACCGGTCGTGCCTCGCTTGGCTTCCTCCTCATAGGCGACGCCGGCCGCCAGGAAGACGCCGAGGCCCGCCTTGGGGATGGTGTCGTCATGCTGCAGCACCACGCGGACGCCGTTGTCCAAGGTGAGCGTCTCGAATCGGTCAGGCGTGGCCACGGCGGAAGGAGCAGTCGAGGCGGCCGTAACCTTCGCGGAGCGCATGGTGCCGAGGGTGACGTTATCCGGACGGAGCCACTTGCGGGCTTCGCGGGTCAGGTCTTCGGCGCCGAGGCGCGCGAGGTGTTCTACGCCGCGCTGTGGCCAGGCGATGTCGTGTCCGATCGTCGCCGCATGGGCGACCCGGCTCGTGAGGCCGTGGATGTTCTTCTGGCCGTTGACCATCCCCACGACGGACTGCCGGCGCACCTTGGCGAACTCGTCGGCGGTGACGCCGCGCTGCAGGAGGCCGTCGACGGTCTCGGCGATGGCGCGCTCCACGACCGCCGCATCCGCGCCGGCTTCTCCGCTCCAGCTGCACCAGGCCAGACCGAGGTCGCGGATGCCGAAGCCGGAGGCGTCGATGGCGTGCACGAGTTTGCGCTTCTCACGCAGTTCGCTCCAAAGCAGGGAGCTGTTGCCGGCGCCGAGGACGCCGAGGAAAAGGTCCGTAGCGAGACGGCCCTCATCGAAATATCCCGGGATCCGCCAGCTGGAGACGCCCTTCACGGTGCTGACCTCGCGGACGAGGTCCGCCCGGCGGACGCCCCCCTGGGGCGGCTCGAACTGCGCCGGAGCTTCGGCGAGCGGCCGGCGGGCAAAACGACCGAACCAACGCTCGGCCGCCGCGAAGACTTCCTCCGGCGGCATGCTGCCTCCCAGCGCGAGCACGACGTTCGCCGGCACGTAACGGCCGGCATGATAGGAACGGAGGTCATCCGGCGTGATGCGGATGAAGAGATCGCGATGGCCGATGACCGGCTGGCGGAACGCATGCGAGCGCACGGACTCCTCGAGCACCGACTTCGCGAGCATCTGGTCATGCTCGTCGTCGCACATCGCGATCTCGCGCAGGATCACCTTGCGCTCCATCTTGGCGTCGGCGTCGGTGATCAGGGGGTCGAAGACCATGTCGGCGATCGCTTCCATCGCGGTCTCGAAGCCCTCCTGAGGAGCATCGACGTAATAGACCGTACGGTCGAAGGTCGTGTAGGCGTTCGAGGAACCGCCGCTGCGATGGATGGCGTCGGTGAGCTCCCGGTTCGTGAAACGTCCCGTGCCCTTGAAGACCATGTGCTCCAGATAGTGCGAAATCCCGGAGCCCTCCCAGCGGCCCTCATGGATGCTGCCCGTACGCACCCAGGCCTGGACGGTGCAGAGACCGATCCCCGGGCGGTGGGAATAGATGACCTCGAGGCCGTTGGCGAGCACCCGGCGTTCGGGCACGGGGCCGGCGATCTGGGCGAAACTCAGGCCTTCAAGGGTGGACATAGGGTGGATGTATGCCCTTAGCCCGCCGGGGCGCAAGAGCGGCCCTGACTCGGCCGAGGAGCACTCTGACATTGAAAACGCCGACGGGCCTCCGTATCACCGACCTTCGCCCGCCGCTCTCCGCGGCCGCCCCTCCCTCTCCCCTGTCCTTTCGATGTATATTCCGCCAGAAATCCGTGCCAATCTCGACGAAGTCGAACGCCGTGCCGGCTACCTCTGGAAGTTCCTCGACATCCCGGGCAAGCAGGCCGCGATCGCGAAGCTCGAAGAGCAGATGGGCGCCCAGAACTTCTGGGACAGCCAGAAGGCCGCCCAGAAGGTCATCTCGGAGTGCAACGGCCATAAGAACATCGTCGCCCCCCAGGTCTCCTTCCGACGCCAGATCGAAGACGCCAAGACCCTCGCCGAACTGATCACCGAGTCCCCGGACGGCACCGCCGACGCCGAAGTCGAGGAACTCCGCAAGCTGGGCACCGACCTGCTCGCCGCCGTCTCCGACCTCGAGATCGCCTCCTTCCTTTCCGGCCTGCACGACCGCTCCAACGCCATCGTCACGGTCAAGGCCGGCGCCGGCGGCACGGAATCCAACGACTGGGCCGACCTGCTCTACCGCATGTACACGCGCTGGGCCGAACGCCGCGGTTTCAAGATCGAAGTCGAAGACATCGCCGAAGGCGAAGGCGCCGGCATCAGCCAGGCCACCTTCCGCCTCGAAGGACCCAACGCTTACGGCTACGTCAAAGCCGAGCGCGGCGTCCACCGCCTCGTCCGCATCTCGCCCTTCGACGCCAACGCCCGCCGCCATACCTCGTTCGCGTCGGTCGACGTGGTGGCGGAAATCGACGACGATATCGACGTCGAGGTCAACGAAGCCGACCTGCGCGTCGACGTCTACCGCTCGAGCGGCAAAGGCGGCCAGCACGTCAACAAGACCGAATCCGCGGTGCGCCTGACGCACATCCCGACGGGCATCGTCGTGGCCTGCCAACGTGAACGCTCGCAGGTCAAGAACCGCGCCTTGGCGATGAAGATCCTCCGCGCCCGCATCTACGAGAAGACCATCGACGACAAACGCGCCGAGATGGAGAAATATTACGGCGAGAAGGGCGACATCGGCTGGGGCAACCAGATCCGCTCCTACGTCTTCCAGCCCTACCAGATGGTCAAGGACCTCCGCACCGGGGTCGAGACCGGCAACATCCAGGCGGTCATGGACGGCGACATCGACGCGTTCATCAACGGCTGGCTCCGCGCCGGCGGTCCGCGCACGCGCAACAAGGACATCAAGATCGAGGACTAAGTCCTCCGCGCCATGCCCACCCGGGACGTCCTCCGCCAGAAGCTCCTCGATACGCCGCTCTTCGCGGAGAAGATCTGGAAGCTTTCGCCGGAGCCATGGGCGCTGTCCGAAGGCCAGCTCCGCGACCTGAAGCGCATCGGCGCCGCTTGCCTGAGCTACCACCGCGCGCTCGAACGTCTCTACGTCCGCTCCTTCTCCGGCAAGAAGATCCTGCGTAACCGCGAGGTCTACGCCCCGTGGGTCGCCGAGTACCTCGACCGGTATAAGCCCGCCGGACTCGTGGCCCACGGCCGCCATCGCACGGTCAAGAACCAGTGTCCGGTGGTGCTCCGCCCAGATCTCCTGATCACCGAACAGGGCTTCACGATGACCGAGCTGGACAGCGTGCCGGGAGGCGTCGGGCTCACCGCCTACCTCAACGAGGTCTATGCCGAGGACTACCCCGGCGTGATCGGCCGCAACGCCATGCCGGATCGCTTCATGGCTTCGCTGGCCAGGCTGACGCCCAAGGAGAAGTTCCCGCTGGTGGCGATCGTCGTCAGCGAGGAAGGGGCGACCTACCGGCCTGAGTTCGAATGGCTCGGCGAGAAGCTGCGCACCCTCGGCCATGACGTGCACGTCGTCGAGCCTTCGCAGGTGATGCAGATGGGCGACGGCTCCTACATCCCCGTCGACGGCGCCCCGCGGCGCGTCGACATCCTCTACCGCTTCTTCGAACTGTTCGACCTGGCCAACGTGAAGGGCGCCGACGGCATCTTCAACGCGGTCGAAGCCGGCACGCTGACGCTGACGCCGCCGATGAAGGCCTTCCAAGAAGAGAAGCTCGGCCTCGCGCTGCTGCACCATCCGCAGCTCGCCGAGTTCTGGAAGGAGAACCTGCCGGAAGACCACCACGAGGCGCTGTTCCGCATCGTGCCGCAGACCTGGATCATGGAGAAGACGGAGCTGCCGCCCACCGCCGTGCTCCACGCGCCCGGCGTCAACGGCCGGCCGATCCGCGAATGGTCCGAACTGGCCGAAGCCTCGCAGCGCGAACGCAACCTGATCATCAAGGCGAGCGGCTTCCACGAGACCGCCTGGGGCGCCCGCAGCGTGACCTTGGGCAGCGACGTCTCCCGCGACGAGTGGCTGGAGGCCATCGAAGACGCCCTGAGCCCGGACAACGAGACCTTCCACGTGATGCAGGCCTACCACAAGCCCTCGCGCCTGACCCACCCGGTCTACGCCGACGACGGCTCGGTGGTGCCGGCCGAAGGCCGGGTCCGGCTATGCCCTTACTTCTTCGTCGACGGCGATACGACCGAACTTTCCGGCATCCTGGCCACCTTCTGTCCGGCGGATAAGAAAATCATCCACGGCATGAGCGACGCGGCCCTGCTGCCCTGCCACGTGGTCGGCTGAGGGGCGTGCGTCGCCTTGCTTCCGGCCGGCTTTACGGCCAAGGTAGGCCCATGAGACTCCTCGCCCTCGGTCTGCTCTCGCTCCTTAGCCTGTTCGGCGACCTCGCGGCCGCCGTCCGGACCAAGGTCGACCTGGTCAACCTGACCCCCGATATCCGCCCGGGCGAGAAGGCGCTGATCGCGATGCGCTTCCGCTGCGACCCTCACTTCCACATCTATTGGAAGAATCCCGGCGACGCCGGCCAGTCCCCCACGGTGGAATGGCAGGAGAAGTCCGGCGCCACCGTCGGTGCCTTCGTCTGGCCCGGCCCCAAGATGCTCGATCAGTCCGGCGTCTATAACTTCGTCTACGAAAACGAGACCTTGCTGCTCATGGAAGTCGCCGTGCCCGCCGGTGCCAAGGGCGTGCTGACCTTCAAGGGGAAGGCCGAGTGGCTGGAATGCGACGACACGGGTTGCTGGCCTCACGACAAGCAGGTCGAACTCACCGTCAAGGTAGGTGCCGGCAACGTCGCCTCCAAGTACGACCCCAAGCTCTACCCGGCGCTCCGTCCGCGCCTCACCACGTCCGCGAGCAGCGACGGCAAGTCGCTCACGGTCGTCATTCCGGCCGGCGAAAAACTCTCCCAGACCTGGTTTCCTGAGCGCGGCTTCGTCGCCCCGACCGCGACGGCCAAGCAGAAGCTGGCCGGCGGCAACGTCGTCTTCGAACTCGCGGACGCCACGGAGAAGCTCGATTCGGGCGAACTGATCTTCACAACGCGGACGACCGACGGCGGTTTCGTGGACATCAAGGCGGTACTGGGCGGCGCGCCGGCCAAAGCTGCGCCCGGTCCGGCGGCCACGCCGACGAAGGCCACCGGCGAATGGCAGCCTTGGTCGCCTGAGGCGCAGGCCAAGGCCCTCGCCTCAGGCAAGACGGTCTACGTCGACTTCACGGCGCGCTGGTGCGCCACCTGCCAGGTCAACAAACGCGTCTATACCCAGGCCGACGTCTCCCAAGCCCTTTCGTCCGCCGGCGTGGTGATGCTCAAGGCCGACTGGACGAAGAAAGACGAGGTCATCGCGCAGGAGCTCGGCAAATACGGTCGCACCGGCATCCCGCTGAACGTCTTCCTCAAGACCGGCCAGCCTCCCGCGGTCCTTTCCGAAGCGCTCACCGGCACCGAAGTGCTGGCCGCCTTGAAGTCGGTCAGCGAAGGCAAGGCCTACCAAGCCGAGACGACCACGCACTCGTTCTTCATCTGGATGCTGCTGGCGTTCGGCGGTGGCATCCTCCTCAACCTGATGCCCTGCGTGTTCCCGATGATCGGGCTCAAGGTGCTCGGTTTCGCCAAGGAAGCCGGCGCCTCGCGCCGCACCGTGGTCTTCAACGGACTGCTCTACTCCGCGGGAGTCATCGCGAGTTTCCTCGTGCTCGCGCTGCTCATCATCGGACTGAAATCCGGCGGCTCTTCCGTCGGCTGGGGCTTCCAGATGCAGTCCCCCGGCTTCGTCCTCGGCACCTGCGTGCTGATGATCGTCCTCGGACTCAGCCTCGCCGGCGTGTTCGAGATCGGCACCGGCCTCGGCGGCGTCTCCGCCGGCGACGGCGATGGGCGCGCCGCCACCTTTTTCTCCGGCGTCCTCGCCACGGTCGTCGCCACGCCCTGCACGGCGCCCGGCCTCGGCGCCGCGTTAGGCTTCGCGTTGGACAAGGATCGTTCGACCGCCGAGACGCTGCTCTTCTTCACGGTGATCGGCCTCGGCATGGCCCTGCCTTACTTGCTGCTCTCGGTCTTCCCGCGCCTGGCGGCGATGCTGCCCCGGCCGGGCGAATGGATGGAATCGCTGAAGCAGGGCATGGCGTTCCCGCTCTTCGGTTACGCGCTCTACCTGCTTTGGGTGCTCAACGCGCTCGTCGAAGACGCCGCCTGGGTGCGCGACGCCTCCCTCGGCCTGGCCCTGATCGCCACGGCCTGCTGGGTGCTCGGACGCTGGGGTGCGCTGCATCGCACCGATCGCGAACGCCTGACCGCCAAGCTCACCTCGGGCGCGCTCTTCATCGGCACTCTCGCCTATCTTTACGCGACGCTCCCCTGAGCGCCCGCCGACCTCCGACAACAAAAAGGCCCGCCATCTGGCGGGCCTTCTGCTTGGCAACTGAGGAGGCTCAGAGCGCGCTGACCGGAGCGGGAGCCGAACCTGCGGCGGCCGGGGCCGGGGCCGGGGCGGCGACGGGACGGCTGGCGGAGGCAGGGCCAGCGTAGTTCACGTCGACGACGATCGCCTTGCGGTCCTTCGCGCCGGACTGACGACCGGCGGCGGACTTATCAGCCTGCTGGGAACCGAGGGCCATGATCTCACTGTTGGCCTGGTTGGCGCCGAGGCCGACGAGGTAATCACGGACGGACTGAGCGCGACGATCGGAGAGACCGAGGTTATATTCTTCGGTGCCGAAAGTGTCGGTGTAGCCGGCGATGATCACCTTGGTGCCCTTGACGCGGGCGACAGCGGCGTCGAGCTTACCACGCTCGGCGGCCGAGACGTTGTAGCGGTCGAAGTCGAAGTAGACGGTGGCGAGGACGGCCTCAGGCGGATAGGTGCCGTTACGGATGGCATTGGCCATGGCGTCGTAGCCGGTGGGGCGGGTGTCGAGGGTGTCATAACCGCCGTTGCCACCCTTGCCGTTGGACAGGGGCTGGAAACCGGCAGGGATGCGAGAGGTGCAACCCACAGTCAGGGCGGAGAGAGCGAGGAGGAAGGTGAGACGCTTCATGGTGTGAGGGGAATAAAAGAATAGGGGGCGGGACTGGGCAAGCCTTGTCTCCTCAGTACCGAGGTACCTTGGGGTCGACCTTGAGGGACCAGGCATCGATACCGCCCTGAAGGTTACTGACACGGGTGAAGCCCTTGGACCGAAGGAACTGGGTCACCTTCATGCTCCGGCCTCCGTGGTGACACTGGACCAACACCCAGGCGTCGGTCGGGATTTCGGCCAGCCGGGTCGGGACGGTATTCATCGGAATCAGCCGTGAGCCCTCGATACGGCAGACCGCATATTCATCGGTCTCGCGGACGTCCAGAAGGACGGGCGGGTTCGGGCTGGCCAGCAGGCGGCTGGCTTCTTCGACGGAGATTTCGAGCGGGGTTTCGGACATGACGGGGGAAAGGGTCGGACAGACGACGGGGGCGTAGGAGCTCTTTTCAAGGCTACGGATGGTGGCAGATTCGCCGCAACATGGGCAGGCCGGATCGGGAGCCAGGGCCAGGCGACGAGAGGCACCGGCTTCGACATCGACCACGAAAAGCCCAGAATGGTTCCGTCGGCCCAGGAGGATGGCGATAGACTCGGCTGCCATCCAGGAGCCGATGACACCGCAGGTCGCCCCGAATACGCCGGCGTCGGCGCAGGTGGGCACCGAGGCGGCGTCGGGGATGACGGGGTAAAGGCAACGGTAACAGCCGGCCCCCGGCAAGAAGACGCCGACCTGCCCGGTCGCGCGGAGCACGCTGCCATGGACCAGCGGACGGCGACCAAGCACGCAGGCGTCAGCCGCGAGGAACCGCGTGGCGAAGTTATCCGTCCCATCGACGACGAGGTCGTAACGTGCGACGAGGTCGGCGGCGTTCTCGACAGTGAAGCCTTCGGGATGCAAGGCCACCTTGAGGCCGGGATTGATCTCCCCGAGGGCCTCGGCCGCGGAAATCGTCTTCGGCAAGCCCAAGGTGTCGAAGCCATGGACGATCTGGCGATGCAGGTTGGAAATCTCGACCTTGTCCGGATCCGCGATACCGATCAGGCCGACCCCGGCGGCCGCCAGATATAGCCCGACCGGCGAACCCAGCCCACCGGCGCCCAGGATGAGCACCTTGGCCTCCCGCAGCCGGAGCTGACCGGACTCCCCTACCCCGGGCAGACGAATCTGCCGGGAGTACAAGGCCCTCTCATGGTCGCTCAGGCGCTGGTCCGCGGACATGCCGACAGTCGAACCCCCGCGGCGAGCGGTGTCAAACCGCCCCTTCCACGTGTCGGATTGAATAATCGCCCAAGGTGGCCCAACTTGACCCCGTGGCACAGGTCTTCCTCGGCATCGATTACGGCTCCCGACGGGTCGGGCTGAGCCATGCCGACGAGCTCGGCTTCGCCTTCCCGCTGCCCGCCGCGGTCGCCGACAGCGCCGAAGAACGCTTCGCCCAGATCGGCAAGGAGATCACCCGGCTGAAGGTCACCCTCCTCGTGCTGGGCTACCCGCTTTCAGTCGAAGGGGAACGCACCAAGCGCTGCGACGAGGTCGACGCCTTCGCCGCCGAACTGACCCGCCGCTTCGCCCTGCCGATCGAGAAAGTCGACGAAGCGCTCACGAGCCAGGCAGCCGATGAGATGGGCGGACGTAAGGCACGCTCCGCGCACGAACGCAAGCAGCAGGCCCGGACCGGCGAACGCGATTCCCGCGCCGCCGCGGTGCTGCTCCAGGATTTCCTCAACAGCCGGGGCCTCGGCGCCTGACCATGCCTCCCGCCAAGCCGAAGAAGCCTTTCACGCCGAAGCTCGGACGCTTCCTGGCGACGGTCGCGTATGACGGCACCGACCACATCGGCTGGCAGGTGCAGACCGGCCGTCTGTCCATCGAAGGCGAACTCGAGGAACGTCTTTCGCGCATCCTCAAGACGCCGATCGACATCCATGGCAGCGGCCGCACCGACTCCGGCGTGCACAGCGTGGGCCAGCGCTTCCACTTCGACGCCTTCTGGCCCCACCCCTGCAGCTACCTCGTGCACGCGATCAATTCGTGCGAGCAGAACGGACTGCTGGTCACGCATCTGCAACGCGTGGCGCCGGGGTTCCATTGCCGCTGGCACGCCAACGGCAAACGCTACCGCTACGAGATCTGCGACGGCTATCCGCCGCCCTGGGAGGCGCGCTACTGCCTCGGGCTGGGCAACAAGACCGTCGACGTGAAGCTGATGCGCCGGGCGGCCAAGCTGCTGCTCGGCAAGCATGACTTCTATGCCTTCGGCGCGAATCACGGCCAAGGCATGGAGAAGGAGAATCCCGTCAAAGAGCTGCGTCGGCTCGACGTCCGTCGCCGCGGCAAGCGGATCACGATCGTCGCCGAAGGCAGCGGCTTCCTTTACAAGATGGTCAGGCGCCTCGTCGGCGGCCTCCTGCGCGTCGGCGAAGGCAAGATGCCGCCCGAGCGTCTGGTGGCCTACCGCAAGGAGCGCGTCATCACTTCCGAAGTACCCACGGCCCCGGCCCGCGGGCTGTTCATGGAAAAGGTCTTCTTCGAGCCGGGTTCGCTGCAGAACCCACGCGCCCTGCGCAGCCGGAACTTCGACGACAGTTCGGAGTAAGCCACCTGCGCCGACTCCAAGCAGCCACTGGTAAGGGCGGTGAGGTTTGGGATGGAAGCCGCGCGCGGTCCCGCCTATGGCCTAGTCATGCGGCGATTAGCCCTGCTCTGCCTCGCGGTTTTCTGTTCCGGGGCGCTCTCCGCCCATCCGGAATGGAAAGAGGCGAACTGCCTCGGCGTGATCGATGGGACCGGCCGGCTCACGCTCACGATCAAATTCGACGTACCTTCCTTCCTCGTCGGCCAGACCTCCAAGGAAGCCCCCATCAAAGCCCTCGACGAACTCATGCTGACGCCGGGTCGGCTCGCGGCATCGGTCGAGCCCGGCCGACGGCGACTGCTGGAAGGCGTCCGCCTCGAAGTCGATGGACGGGCGGTACCCGTCTCCCTCGATGCATTTCCTTCGGCGGAGACCATCGCGGCGACCTCGGCGAAACAAGGCGAGGCGGACCGCTACCCGGTGATGCTGAACGCGCGTCTTTCGGCGACGATCCCAACCAAGGCCGCCAGGATCAAGCTAAGCTTCCCCGCGACGCTCGGTACGGTCTTCGTCAACCTCCGCAAAGGAATGGATTACCAAGTGGTCATGGCCGCCACGCCGGCTTATCCGGCTGAACTGGCGCTGGCCGACGGACCCCGCGAGTCCGCAGGCGAGACCGCTTGGACGCTGTTCCTCGACGGCTTCGGGCACGTCCTGCCCGACGGTTGGGATCATGGCCTCTTCATGGTCGCGATGTTCCTCGGGGCGGCCTCATTGGGCCAGGCGCTCCGCCGTTCCTTGGTCTTCACCGTCGGCCATAGCATCACCCTGACGGCCGTAGCCATGGGCTGGCTGGGTCAGCCCGGCCCGTGGATCGAACCTTTCATCGCCCTGACCATCGGCATCAGCGCTTGGCTCGCCTTCCGCGGTCGCCTTCAGGAACGGTCGGCGCTGGTTCTCCCGGCGGCCTTCGGACTCGTGCACGGCCTGGGCTTCGCCGCGGCCGTCTCCGATAACCTCGCCAACTGGTCCGCGGGCGATGTCGTCCTGATCCTCATCGGCTTCAACCTCGGTGTCGAAGCCGCGCAAGCGTTGGTCATCAGCGTCACGGCGACGCTCTTCTGGGCGGCGCACCGATCCCGCCTGCCGGATGCGAAGATCCGTCAGGCGGCGAGCCTAGCGATCGCGCTCATCGGCTTCGGGGTCTTCCTCTGGCGGCTGCTGGGGCTCGGCTGATCAGAGCCGACCGACCGGGCGCTTACCCGCATCCAGTCGCTTCCGTTCGGTTTCGGCGAAAGCCTGGAGCTCCTTCACCACTTCCGGATTGGCGCCGGCGAGGTCTTCCTTTTCGCCGGGATCCTTCTCAAGGTCATAAAGCGAAAGGGCGATCTGGCGCTGATGCGTCTTGGCGGGGAGGCCGTCGCGCTCGGCGGGGATCATGTCGACGTAACTGCGATAGGCATGCGGCAGGTGCAGCTTCCACTTTCCTTTGCGTACGGCCTCGAGACGGTCGCCGTAGTAATAGGCGAACGAATCCCGGGTCGCCGGCTTCTCGGCCTTGAGGACCGGCAGGAAGGAGACGCCGTCGATCTCGTTCTTGGGCGCGGCGGCTTCCGTCGCCGCCAGGATCGTCGGGACGATGTCGATGTTGGCGACCAGGGCGTCCGTCACGGCGCCAGGCTTCACGACGCCGGGCCAGCGCACGATGAACGGGACGCGGACGCCGCCTTCGAAGGTGGTGCCCTTGCCTTCGCGGAAAGGACCGGCGGATCCGGCGTGGCGACCGAAGTTCAACCAAGGGCCGTTGTCGCTGGTGAAGATCACGATCGTGTCCTGCTCCACTTTCTTCGCGCGGAGCTTCGCCATGATGGCGCCGACGGCACGATCCAGGTCAGCCAAGGTATCGGCATAGGGCGTCGCGTGCTTGCCCTTGAAATCCGACGAGGCACCCAAAGGGGTATGCGGCATCGAGGTCGGCACATAGAGGAAGAAAGGCTTCCCCTTGCCGGCGTTATCATTGATGAAACGCACCGCCCGCAGGCCTTGGGAAGAAGTCATGCCATCCATGTCGACCCAGTCGCGCGTATGACCCATCAGGTGGCCGTCGACATAGCGCGGCAGGATCGGATAGTCCTTGCTGCGGCTCTCGTCGCCCAACGCGTAGCCACGCGGCCACATGTCGTTCGAGTATGGCGTGATCATCGATTCATCGAAGCCATGAGAAGGCGGCAGGAATTTCGGCGCATCGCCGAGATGCCACTTGCCGACGACGCCGGTACGATAGCCGGCTTTCTGGAGCAAGGCGCCCAAGGTCTGCTCGTCGTTGCTGAGGCCGACCTTGGAATTCGGGCCGAGCGCCGTGCCGCCGAGGCCGAGCCGGTTGGGATAACAACCGGTCATCAGGGCGACGCGCGAAGACGTGCAGACCGCCTGGGTCGCCAGGAAGTTGGTGAAGCGAAGTCCGTCCTTGCTGAGTTGGTCGATGTTGGGCGTGGGGTTCTGCTTCGAGCCATAGCAGCCGGGATCAGCCCACCCCATGTCGTCGCACATGATCAGGACAACGTTAGGGCGACCGGCGAGCAGGGTTGCGCACCAGAACAAAACCAAGGTTAGGGTAAACCTCATGGGCACAACCCTAGGGGATTCACCCTAGTCTCCAAGGATTAAAATAGCCGAAAAACGCTCAGGAGACCTTCAACCCCAGCTCGGCACAGACCGCCGGGTGCTTTCGCGCCTTGTTGATGAACTCATCGACCCCGAAGTCGGCCACGATGAAATCGCCGTAACGGAAAGACGGGCACTTGGACTGGCCGGTCAAGGAGACCAGCTGCCGCATCTGATGCATGTCGGCCGTGACGTCACGGATGTCGAGCTTCACGCCCTGCTTGGCGAAGAACTCGAGGGCTTCGGTGCACCATGGGCAACCAGGCTTGGTGTAGAAGATGGGCAGCGGCAGAGGCATGACCAAAACCAAGCGAGCCTTGGGAGGTTTAGCAAGCGGAGAGCCCAAGCGCACCCGAGACATTGACAGCCGAGGGCGGACTGCTGGAAATATGCCACCCCATGGAAACGATTCACGGAGCCCCCAGTTACACCCTGCGCACCGCCGACGTCGAACTGGCCGTCACCCAGACCGCCGGCCACCTCGCGCCGGTGACCTTCCGTCTCCCCGGTCTCGAGGCCCGACCCTACTCGCTCTCTCCCTGGACGCCCACGCAGATCGACCAGAGCCTGCCGAACCTGCTGACCTATCTCCGCGGCGACTTCATGTGCCTGCCCTTCGGCGGCCAGCAGAAAGGCCCGCCTCATGGCGACACGGCCAACGCGCCCTGGCAGCTCGTCTCGTCTTCGGCCACCTCCCTGAAGCTGACGCAGACCGGCACCGATACCGGCGCGACCGTCGCGAAGAACTTCTCGCTCATCCCTGGCCACCACGCGATCTACTGGGAGCACCTGATCGAGAACCTCGAAGGCCGCTGGAATTACGGCAACCATCCCGTGCTCGATCTTTCGAACGTCCCCGCCGGCGCCGCGCGCATCGCCACCAGTGCCTTCCGCTTCGGTTCCGTCTATGCCGGCGAGTTCTCGAATCCTGCCGCCGGTGAATCCGGCGCATTGAAACCGTTCGCCGAATTCTCGTCGCTAAAGTCCGTCCCGATGAAGGATGGCTCGAGCACCGACCTCACCCATTACCCCGCGCGCGCCGGCAACGATGACTTGATCATGCTCGTCAACGAGCCCGCCACGGAAGCCCAGCCGTTCGCCTGGACGGCCGTGACCTTCCCGGGCTATGTGTGGTTCTCGCTCAAGAACGTCGCCGACTTCCCCTCCACCCTCTTCTGGCTGTCCAACGGCGGCCGCCCCGGGCACCCCTGGGAAAAGCGCCACCTCGGTCGTCTCGGTCTCGAGGAGGTCTGCTCCCACTTCTGCGATGGCGTCGACGTCGCCCGGGAGGACCGACTGGCCGCCAAGGGCATCCCGACCAGCCGCCTGTTCCGCAAGGATGAGCGCGTCCGCCTCCCCTTGATCCAGGCCGCCGCCGCCGTGCCCGCCGCTTTCGGCCAAGTCCAGAGCATCGTCCCCGCCGGCCCGGAGTCCGTCCGGATCACGGGCGAAAACGGCCAGTCCGTTAACTGCCCCATTAATTGGCAGTTTTTGAAGTCGTAAGTCGGCTTACTCAATTCTTGTCCCTGTCCAAGGAGTCGCCTAAATCCGACCTCCCCGACCCTCCTTTCACCCATACTATGTCCTCCCCTAAGATTGTCCAAGATCTCTCCACCAAGAAGAGCGGCGTCGCCTCTCTCGTGGAGAAGGAACTCGCCAAGACCGGCGGCCTGCTGCGCCTCGCCCCGTGCTGGGTCCCGCGCTCCTTCCTCCAGCCCGGCAAGCGCCTCAAGCTCCACCCGGATGACCTCTACGCCTTCGGCCTGAGCCGCGGCGGCATCGACGAACGCTGGTTCGCTTCCACGACCGAAGCCGCCAACGACAATCGCACGCCCGACGAAGGCCTGTCCTACGTCGTCATCGGCAACACCCGTTTCACCCTCCAGCAGGCCGTCAAGGAATGCGGCTCCGCGCTGATCGGTTCCAAGATCTGGAGCAAGTACAAGAAGTGGCCCGTCTACTCCAAGTTCTTCGACAACATGGGTCCGATCCCGCACCACATGCACCAGAACGCCAAGCAGGCCAAGCTGCTCGGTCTCGAAGGCAAGCCGGAGTCCTACTACTTCCCGCCCCAGCACAACAACGTCGGCAACAACTTCCCCTACACGTTCATGGGCTTCGAGCCCGGCACGACCAAGGCCCAGGTCCGCGAGTGCATCGCCAACTGGGACAAGGGTGACAACAAGATCCTGGCCCTCTCCAAGGCCTACAAGCTCGAGCCCGGCACCGGCTGGCTCATCGACCCTTGCATCCTCCACGCTCCGGGCTCGCTCTGCACCTATGAGCCGCAGTGGGGTTCCGACGTGTTCGGCATGTACCAGAACCTCGTCGAAGGCCGCGAAGTGCCCTGGGCCCTCCTCGTCAAGGACATGCCGAAGTCGAAGCACAAGGACGTCGACTTCATCGTGGACCAGCTCGACTGGGACAAGAACGTCGACCCGAACTTCAAGGATAACCACTACCTCGAGCCGGTCGTCTCCGTCGAAGGCAAGGGCTTCGTGGACAAGTGGATCGTCTACGGCAAGGTCGACAAGTTCCAGTACTTCACCGCGAAGGAACTAACAGTCGAACCCGGCGCAGAGTGCGTCATCACCGACAAGGGCGCCTACGGCCTCATCTGCGTCCAGGGATCCGGCACGATCAACGGCCAGGTCCTCAACAGCCCGAAGCTCATCCGCTTCAACGAGCTGACCGAAGACGAATACTTCTGCACCGAAGCCGGCGCCAAGAAGGGCGTGACCTTCCGCAACACCTCCACCACCGAGCCGCTGGTCTGCCTGCGCTACTTCGGCCCGGAAGTGAACCCGGACGCTCCGGCCATGGGCGCCTACAAGAAGGCCAAGAAGAAGTAAGCCTTCCGCACCCTCACTACCCCTTACCCCTAACCCCACCCTACGCTCATGAAACTGCACAACGCGATGTGGCCCGGCCTCGTCGGCAAGGAGCCCAACACCGATCACCCTCCGATCGCCCTCGAGCAGATGCTCGACATGACCGTCGCCGCCAACGTCGACGGCCACAAGTTCGACGGCGTCGACCTGTTCCTGTTTCACCCGCACACCGACCCCGACATCTCCGAGGACAACCTCAAGAAGATGGCGGACCTCATCGCCTCCAAGGGCCTGAAGGTCGGTTCGCTCGTGGCTCCGGTCTGGGGTGGCACGGTGGGTGATTCCGCCATGGGCACCGACGAACAGCAGCAGAAGTTCCTCCTCGCGATCGAGAAGGCCTGCCGCATCGCCAAGCTCCTCAATAAGCACGGCGTCCGCCAGTACGGCCTCATCCGCGTGGACTCCGCCGAGTTCGGCGTGCAGAAGTGGCGCGAGAACCCTAAGGCTAACACGGCCCGTATCGTCGACACCTTCAAGAAGGCCGCGAAGATCGCCGAAGGCCATGGCGAGCGCATCGCCGCCGAAGGCGAGATCTGCTGGGCCGGCATGCACTCCTGGAAGGCCATGCTCGACACCCTCGAAGGCGTCGGCATGCCGGGCACGTTCGGCTTCCAGGCCGACCTCGCCCATACCTACCTCTACCTGATGGGTTACAACGAACCCGAAGCCGCCCTCCTCAAGGAAGGCTACACTTCGGAACAGTTCTGGCCCGCCTACCGCGAGATGGTCGGCAAGCTCCGTCCCTGGACCCTCGACTTCCACGTGGCCCAGAACGACGGCACCGTCCACGGCACGGGCTCCCACGAGAAGACCGGCCGTCACTGCCAGGCCGATGACGCCAACGGCAAACTCGACATCGCCGCCTGCTCCAAGGTCTGGCTCGAAGGCGCCGCCGCCCGCGGCATGAAGCACATCTGCTGGGATGGCTGCATGTTCCCGAACGCGACGCTCGAGAACCCGAAGACCTGGAACACCATCCTCTCCGCGATGGTCAAGGTGAAGCAGGCCCTCTGAGCATCTGACCCAACCGCCATCCGCCAACCGCTTACTCCTCATCATATGTCTAAAGCCATTCGCATCGGTCTCATCGGTTACGGCTTCATGGGCCGCACCCATTCCAACGCCTATTCGCAGGTCGGTCACTTCTTCCCGAAGGACAAGTTGACCGCCGGCCACCACATCGTCCGCCAGGCCGTCTGCGGCCGCGACGAAGCCAAGGTCAAGGACTTCGCCGAGAAGTGGGGCTACGCCTCCTACGAAACCGATTGGCGCAAGCTGGTCACTCGCTCCGACATCGACGCCATCGACATCTGCACCCCGAACGACTCGCACGCCGAGATCGCCCTGGAGTGCATCAAGAACGGCAAGATGATCCTCTGCGAAAAGCCCCTCGCCCTCAACGGCACCCAGGGCGAGCAGATGGTCGCCGCGGTCGAGAAGTCCGGCCTCCCGAACTTGGTCTGGTATAACTACCGCTTCCTCCCCGCCGTGACGCTCGCGAAGAACATCGTGGCCGCCGGCGAGCTGGGCCGCGTGTTCCACTACCGCGCCAACTTCCTCCAGGACTGGACGATCTCCACCGAGCTGCCGCAAGGCGGCGCCGGCCTCTGGCGCCTCGACGCCGCCGCCGCCGGTTCCGGCGTGACGGGCGACTTGCTCGCGCACTGCATCGACACGGCCCGCTGGATCAACGGCGACATCACCGAAGTCTCCGCGATGACCGAGACGTTCATCAAGGAACGCGTCCACACCGCCACGGGCAAGAAGCAGGCCGTCACCATCGACGACGCTGCGATCTTCCTCTGCCGCTTCGAGAACGGTTCGATCGCGCAGTTCGAATCCACCCGCTACGCCCGCGGCCATAAGGCGCTCTACACGTTCGAGATCAACGGCGAGAAGAAGTCCCTCCAGTGGGACCTCCATGACCTCAACCGTCTCAACTACTTCGACCACGCCGTCCCCGGCGATCGTCGTGGCTGGTCCAGCATCCACACCTCCGACAGCGATCACCCGTATGCCGGCAACTGGTGGGTCCCGGGTCTCTGCCTCGGCTACGAGCACTCCTTCACCCACGCCCTCGCCGAGTTCCTCAAGAGCCTCGACGATCCGAAGGCCGAAAAGGCTTATCCGGACTTCCGCCACGCGCTCGGCACCCAGTACGTCTGCGACGCCATCCTGGAGTCCGCCAAGACGAAGCAGTGGGTTAAGGTGAAGAAGGCCTAAGCAGCCCTCCAGCCGCCTTCCAGAGGCCCCGGATCACGCGATCCGGGGCCTCTTTATGCCCCAGCCCTTGGGTAGGGACGGCTCTCCGAGCCGTCCGTCGGCGGGCTCGGAGAGCCCGCCCTACCAGATCCCTATACACTCCCACCCGCACGCTTGACACCCTACTGTTACCACTTACAACTGTTAGTAATTCATTCCTATGCCTCGTAAAACGTCCATTTCTAACATGGTTTGCACCTATAAGCTGTATCTCCTGAACCGTCATCTGTTCATCGACCTCCCTGAAGGACGCGCCCTGATCGACACGGGTGCCCCCTTCAGTTCCTCGACTTCTGGTCGCCTGACCTGGCAGAACCAGAACCACGGCGTGAACCAGGGCGGCTACATGGGCTTCACCTTCGATAAGCTGTCCGCCGAGATCGGCGCCCAGGTCGACGCACTGCTAGGCATGGATCTGCTCGCCCAGACGACCCTGCTCTTCGACGTCGCCAATCGGCAGCTCACGGCGGGCGACGATATCCCGGAAGGCTTCACGGCCGCACCCTACTCTTTGGTACCAACCTCGGACATCCCGATGCTGCGGATCACGATGAACGGTCGCAAAGCCCTGGCGCTCTGGGACACGGGAGCGCAGTATGGATATTTCGTCGATGACCGTTTCTGCGAAGGGCTGAAGCCGCTTCCGGGATTCCGGGATTTCAGCCCGATGTTCGGCTCGCTGGACATTCCCACGTCATACCACATCCCCTTCGCCGTCCATGGCGTGGATCTGGTGGAGCACTGTGGCCCTACGCCTTCCCTCGCCTCCGGCGGGCTTTCGCCGGTCCCGATGCGTTCGTTCCTTTCCCTGCTGAATATCGACGCGATCATCGGTCCCTCGTGGATGCAGCGCGTGAAGATCTGGCTCAATCCGATCGAGCACACCATCGCCCTGTCCGCCTGACGGCCTTACAAGCCGCCGTACCCGCCGGAAAGCCGTGCCTTCCGGCCATAGGTCCATTCGAACAGCGGACCAGCCATGAGCGTCGTGACGATCGCCATGACCACGAGGACAGAGAACAGCACCGGTCCGACGAGCCCGGCGGCCAGGCCGATGTTCAGGAGGATCAACTCCATCAGGCCGCGCGCATTCATGAGCGAAGCCACGCCACCCGCGGCCGCCGCATCCAGCCCCGCCCAACGCGCGGCGCACCAACAGGCCCCGCCCTTGCCGAGCAATGACATCGCGACCACGAGCACCAGCAGCCAGAGGGCCGAAGGCGTGAACAGGAAGTCCAAGCGGGTCTGCAGCCCGGAACAGACGAAGAAAAAGGGCAACACCCAGACGCTGACGGCGGGCTCGATCGGGCGGAGGCGGCGATTCAGTTCGCCCTTGGGCATCGCCAATCCGCAGAGGAATCCTCCGAACACCGCATGCATGCCGCACCAGGCGCTGAAGGCGACGAAGGCCAGGAAAAGCAAGGCCGCGGCGAGGATCGCCGACCACGTCAGGGTCTGCTGCTTCTCGCAGTCGGCCGCGAGGCCGGCCAGCAGCCGGGGCACGACGTACCTTGCCAAGGCGATCATGAGCATGCCGCCGAAGAGGCAGCGATAAATGAGATCCGGCGAACCGCTGAAGGAGGCGAGGACGACCGCCAGGATGACCCATGCGAAGGCGTCGCCGATGGCTCCGGCGGAAATCGCGACCAGCCCCATGGGCGAATCGGCGAGGCCTTTCGAGCGCACGATCCAGACGAGCATGGGAAAGGCGGTGATCGACAACGCCGCGCCCAAGAACAATACCTGCTGCCACAGGAAGGTCCCGGGAGCGAACCAGTCGGGCACACCTTGGGTCGAGATCGCCAAGGGTATCGCCATCAGGAACGGCACGACCACTCCGGCCGAGGCGACGGCCACAGCCAATGCGCCGCGCTCGCGTACTTTCGCTAGGTCGAAGTCGAGTCCGACGCAGAAAAGATAACCGCCGACGCCCAGCTCAGCCGCCACTTTCAACCAGACCCGCGTATCATCCGGGAAGACCCATGACTGGCCGGCGGACCAGATGACCCCGAGCATCGAAGGCCCCAGCAATACGCCGGCGATCATCATGCCGACCACCGAGGGCTGCCCGAGCTTGGTCGCCATCTTCCCGGCCAGATGGCACACCCCAAGGATGACGCCCGCCTGCAGGCACAGGGAAAGGACGTGCGGGAGCGGGGTCATGGGAAGTTTCTAATGCGGCACCCAGCGAAGGGAAGAAAGGACGAGGCCGGGACTAGCCCGGCCTCGTGGGGTCGTCTGACGAAGAGGTCTTACTTCTTCGCGGCGGCCTTCACGGCACCGGGCGAATAGAAGCGGTTCATCTTGTCGAGGATGGCGTTCTCGGCCGCGGCGCGGTCGATGATGCCGGTGTGGCGATAGACGATTTCGCCGCCGGGAGCCACGACGATGGTGTGCGGGATGGGGCCGGGCATCTCCTTGTCGAGCGCGGCAGCCAGGTCGTCGGCGCTGCCGGCGAAGAGGTAGCTGTTCGTGGTACGGGCTTCCTTCTTCAGGGTGTTCTCGACCTTCTTGCTCAGGCCGGCGGCCTGCTTGAAGAGGAACGCCTCGGCCTTGGCCTTGTCCTCAGGCTTGTCGAGGCTGATGGTCACGAGCTCGAAGTCGCGCATGTCGAACTTACGGGAGATCTCGACGAGGTCAGGGAACTCCTTGACGCACGGACCGCACCAGGTGGCCCAGACGTTGATCATACGATACTTGTTCGACTTGTTGGCGCGGAGGTTCGCGATGCCAGCCTTGTCGATGAGTTCGACGGTGACCGGGGTCTTGGCCCAGGTCTCGTGCTTGGCATCATGCAGGGCCTTCTTCTCGCGCCACTTGGTGGAGCAGCCCATGGGCTTAGTGAGTTCGAGCTCGACCGGCTTGCCGGCGAGGATGGCGTCCACAGCGTTCTGGCAGTCCTTGGACTTCACGGTGGTGTCGTCGTAGAAGCGGGAGTCGTCGAAACGGCCTTGGTAGCGGAGCTTGAGGTTCTTATCGAAGACGAAGACGTGCGGGGTCGCGAGGCAGCCGTAGGCGCGGGCCACGGTCTGGGTGTCGCCATCATACAGGTAATCGAAGGTCCACTTGTTCTTCTCGGCGTAAGGCTTCATCTCGGCGTAGGAGTCACCGAACTCACCGTAACCGAGCTCGTCCTTGCTGAGGCCGTCCGGGTGGTTGGGGTTGATCGCAAGGAGCTTCACGCCCTTGCCCTTGTATTCTTCGTAGAACTTCTGGAGGCGACGCTCGATGCTGTGCGAGGTCGGGCAGTGGTTCGACGTGAACAGCACGACGAGCGCTTCGCCGCCGGTGTACTCGGCGAGCTTGTGCTTCTTGCCGTCGGTGCCGAGCAGCTCGAAATCGGGGGCGGCATCGCCGCTCTTCAGCGTGCGCATGTCGGGCGGGTTGCCGTTGACCAGACCGGGGGCGTCGGCGGCGCGGACGCCGACGACGGCGGCCAGGACGGCGAGGAGGGACATTAGGCTCTTCATGGGGATAAGGGGTTACGGGTTAGAGTCCCGAAATCCCGAGGTGTTCCAACCCGAAAATGGTCAGACCAACCCGAACGGCCGCCCCAGGTCCTCGGTGGAGCCATCCTCGCAGTCGACCAGGGTCAGTGCCCCCGCTTGGACGTAAAAGACGGCCACCTGACGATACCGGCGCCCGAACTCGACCGCCCCAGGGAGCCCAATCGGCACGCCCCAGCCCGGCTCAAGATGATGGCCATCCGCCGAGCCCCCGGTGAGACGATGCAGACGACACCCAGCGGCCTGAAGCTCGGCCTTCAGTCTGGCATCGGCCGCGACGTCATCTGCCGGCGAGGCCGCCCTGCCCTCCGGATCATAGGCGGTGATAATTGCGAAGTCCGCCGGCCAGTCCGCCGGGAGCGACTCACCCCGAAACACGGCCTGCTTGAAGAGGTCACGCTGCATAGGGTCCATGGTCGTAAAATAAGACAGGGCGACCGTAGCCGCCCTGTCGAACGCAGAAAAGCTGAGGGGTTACTTCTGCGCGACGAGCTGGAGCTCTTGGATCGCCCAAGGCTGGCCCTTGGTGGTGTCGGTCAAGGTGACCTTCACGAACTTGGTGTCCTTGGCGCCGAAGTAGGCCTCGGAGAGTTTGTAGAGACCGTGGCTGGTCCCGAGCGGGAACCACTTCTTTCCGTCGACCGAACCCTCGACCTTGAAGTTCTTGGGGAAGGCGCTCGGGCGACCCGCATTGTCGAGACGGACGCCGGCGACCTTCTGCAGGGCCGGTAACTCGACCTGATACCACATGCCCTTCTTCTGCTGGTCCTTGGTCTCCCAGCGGGTCTTGCCGTCGCCATCGCAGCCGTCCTGGGCGGTGGCCGCGGTGTCGCTGGCGGTGACCTTCCAATCCTTGGCGGCCTTGACGATGGGCGGTAACGAAGCCTGCAGCGTCTCGTGCGTCCACGGCGCGGTCACGCCCTTTACTTCCTCGCGGATACGGGCGACGTCCTTGGGGAAGATAAGGGCGCCCTTGTTGCCGAAGGAATTACGGACATAGGACGAGACAGCCGCGATCCACTCGTCGTCATTCATGGGCATCGGTACCATCTGGGCGTCGTAAGTCTTGCCGCCGATGGGGCCAGCCATGCCGTTGAGGAGCACGCGGACGATGCCGTCGCGATGTCCGCTCACGGTAGGCGAATTACCGAAAGGAGGCGCGATCGTCATGCCGGGCTTGGGCCCGTCGACGGCCATCCCCTTGCCATCATAACCATGGCAGGCGAAGCAGAGCTCGCGATAGATGGTCTGGCCCTTCACGAGTAACTTATTCTCTTCGCCGGTATACTCACGCCCGCCGACCTGGTCAGTCCCGGTCAGGATCATCGCACCGAGTTCGCGCACGCCCTTGGAGGAGGCGGCAAGCAAGGCCTTCTGCTGGAACTTGGCGAAGTCCGGCCAAGCCTTGACCTCGTTCGAACCGAGGACCTTGGCGGTCATGATGGCCTGGAGGACGACGTTGGCGTCGAGATCGGTGCCGAGCTGAGCAAAGTCGGCGATGAGCGATTTGTCACCGGCACGGACAAGCGATTCGCCGGCGCGCAGTCCCTGGCGACGAAGGTCAGGGCTCTTGTCCGCAAGGAAGGCGCGCACGGTCTTGGCATCGAGGGCGCCGAGGCCTTCGAGAGTCCAGAGCGCATGGATGCGCCCGAGGGACTCCTTGCCGCCAAGGGCGAGCTCGGTGAGCGCAGGGACGACCGACTTATCGCCCTTGAGGACGAGGAGCTTCTGCGCGGTATCGCGCCACCAGCCGTTCGGATGCGAGAGATGCGCGACGAGTTGGGCCGGGGTCTCGTCGAGCATGCGCGGCTGAGGGCCGGGCTTGAAGTCCTTGTGGACCAGACGCCAGACACGGCCGTAACCATAGACCTTATCGAGGCCATACTGCTGGACGACCTTACGGAGATAGCTGCCTTCCTTGACCCAGTTGCCCTCCTGGATGATGCCGCGATACATATCCACGAGGTAGAGGCAGCCGTCCGGGCCGTTCACCATGTTCACGATGCGGAAGTTGGGATCGCTGGAGCGGATGAACTCGGACTTGGCGTAAGGATTCTCGAGACGCGTGATGCCATCTACGACGGAGACCTTGGCGCGACGGATGAGTCGGCCGACGGGCTCAGAAATCAGAACGTCACCCCGGAGGTCGGCCGGCAGGCGATCGCCACGCGCGACTTCCTGACCGCACGCGGCGGTGAAGTGGTTCAAGGTCTTGTCCGGACGCGTGCGACCCGCGCCGCCTTGGTGGTCGGCGAGGCCGACCTTCGGCCAGACCTGCATGAAGTCCTCGGGGAACTGGCCTTTGACATCGTAGGCTCCGTAAAGAATCGGGGTCTGGAAATGCCAGAGGCCCTTCTCGCCGCCGGCATTGGACCACCAGACCTTACCCTGGTCGTCCTGGGCGAGACCCCACTGGCCACCGCCGCTGGGAATGCTTTCCTTGAGGGGCTCCTTGGTGCCATTCCAGCGCAGGCGATAGGCGTTATAGGTCTGGTACATCCAGTTATCCATCGTCCAGATCAGGCCGCTCTGCTGGTGCTCGAGATTACCGCTCTTCGGTCCGCCCACGAACCAAGGCTCCTTGGTATCGGCGATGCCGTCGCCGTTGGTATCGCGGTAGGCGAAGATGTCGAGGGTGTCGGTCTCGTTGATGAGCACGCGGTCGTCGAGCGGCAGGACCATGCGCGGCAGGACCATCTTGTCGCGGAAGAGGACATGCTTGTCGAACTTACCGTCGCCTTTGGTGCTTTCGTGACGCGAGACGACACCGATGGGGTCGTGCTCGTTCTTGCCATCGATGTCCTGCATGTAGGTGCGGAGCTCGGCGATGTACATGCGGCCGTTGCCGTCGAAGGTCAGATTGGCAGGCTCACGTAATCCGTCGCGTTCGCTGAGCACGAGCTCGAGACGATAACCTTCGGGCAGCTCGATGGTCTTCAGTTCTTCCTCGGGCGAGAGCGCCTTAACCGGCGGCTGCGGGGTGAAGTCGGGCTCATAGGGCTTATCCTCGGCGGCATAGGCGGCGACGAAGACGAACGCGGACAGATAGACAGCGGGGCGCATGGGGAGGGGCGGTCTTAAAGTCTCATTTTATAAGCCTGTTTCAAGCCGTATCCCCTGCCCGCCCACAAAAGGCCTTTGCCACGGGCTCACGGCTGGGCTTTCTCGGTCTCATGCGTCCCCTGCTGCTGACCCTGCTGACGGCCTTCACCCTCGCCGCCCACGCCGCCCCGAAACCGAACATCGTCATCATCCTGGCCGATGACCTCGGTTACGGCGACCTCGGGTGCTACGGACATCCGACCGTCAAGACGCCGAACCTGGATCGCATGGCCGCCGAGGGCCTGCGCTTCACGCAGTTCTATTCCGCCGCCGAGGTCTGCACCCCGAGCCGTGCCGCGCTCATGACTGGCCGTTACCCCGTCCGCTCCGGCATGGCCCACAACCAATTCCGCGTCCTGCGCGCCGTCTCTACCGGCGGCCTGCCCGCCTCTGAGGTCACCCTCGCCGAGACGCTGAAGACCGCAGGCTACGCTACTGGTATCATCGGCAAGTGGCACCTCGGCGTCTGGGCCAATAACCTACCGCAGCATCACCCGCTCGACCACGGTTTCGATTTCCATTTCGGCCTCATGCACTCGAACGACATGAATCCGACGCCTGGCAACCCGCCCAAGGCGAACGCACGCGTCACGCAGGATCCGGCCTGGTGGAACGCCGCCCTCTACCGCGGACGAGAACTCCTCGAACCCCGCACCGACCAGACTCAGCTGACGAAGCGCTACGCCGAAGAGGCCGCCCAGTTCATCGGTGCGAACAAGGACAAGCCGTTCTTCCTCTATATGCCGCATACCTTCCCGCACACGCCGCTCTTCGCGTCGGAGCGCTTCAAGGGCAAGAGCTCGCGGGGCATCTACGGCGACGTGCTCGCCGAGCTCGACTGGAACGTCGGCGAGGTCCTCAAGGCACTCAAAGCCAACGGCGTGGCCGATAACACGCTGGTCTTCTTCACCAGCGACAACGGACCGTGGACGCTCATGGGCACCGAGACCGGCGGCAGCGCCGGCCTGCTCAAGGACGGCAAGGGCAGCACCTGGGAAGGCGGCATGCGGGTGCCCGGCATCGCCTGGTGGCCCGGCAAGATCAAGCCCGGCGTGACCGACAACGTCGCCACGATGCTCGACCTCTACCCGACCGCCACGAAGCTCGCCGGAGCGAAGACGCCGTCCGACCGTCCGATGGACGGCACCGACCTCTCCCCGCTCCTGATCGAGGAACGCGCCGTCGACCGCGGCCTGTTCTGCTATTACCGCGGCGAGAAGCTCTATGCCGCCCGCCTCGGCGACTGGAAGATCCACTTCATCACGCAAGGCTCCTACGGCGACCCCAAGCCACTCGAGCACCCGAAGCCGCTGCTCTTCAACCTCGCCGTCGACCCCTCCGAAGCCCACGAGATCTCCGCCGATCACCCGGACGTCGTGGCCCGCCTCGCGGCCGCCGTGGAGCAGCACAGCGCGAACGTCACCCCGGTCCGCAGCCAGCTCATCGACGTCGTCGCCAAGTAAGGGTTCAGTCTTCCCTCAGGGCCTTTTTCGCCTTATCTCTTTCGTACGGGCCTATAGCTCAACGGTTAGAGCACGGAACTCATAATTCCTTGGTTCTGGGTTCAAATCCCGGTGGGCCCACCAACTTTCAGCCAGCCGACCTCACCTTTTCCCAGAACGGGAAATACCCCCGGGAGGCGTGAGGGAAGAGACGGGTATGCCAAGCCCGGCGTCGCCAGGTGATGGCGATGCCGGCCTGGGCGAGGGCTGACTCGATGGCGAGAGCCTCGACCAGCCAAGGACCGACGAACGGGCGATAGGCGACGATCCGCTTGAGCTGATGCTTCCGGACCCATTCGACTAGCGTCGCGGCGAGGTCGTCCGATGACTCAGATGAAACGTCTGCTCCGAAGTGTGCCCCCGCTCGTGCCGCCCCATCCCGCAAGGCGGCCTGCGTCCAAGCGGCGACAGGTAACGACCAGCCCGTCTTGGCGGCCATGGACTTGGGCCATGAGGCGTTGATAGCCACGAACTTCTCAGCGGCCAGCTCTCCACGTTCGACCGCGAGATCCTCCGGGTGCACCCACAGGCCGGCCCTGCCCTCCTCGGCATTGATCCACAAGGGGTCCTCCATCCAGGCAGCGACCTTCGGTATGGCTGGCTCTGTGATCGGGAACGCTGCACTCGTCAGCTGGCTAGTCTGCGGCATATGCCGACCGTCGGTGTAATGAGCGATGTTATCGGCTCGCGCGACATAGGTCTTGCCTGGCGTCTGCAGCCCGGCGACCCAGCGCCACGAGAGCGTGTTACTGGCGACATCCCCGTCGAGCAGGTGTTCATAGAAGAACGCAGCCCCGAGCTCCCACGGCAGCTTCAAGGTGAAGACCCAGATCGAGGCGAACCACATGCGAGCGTGGTTATGCAGGTAGCCAGTAGCTACGAGTTCCTTGGCCCAGTCATCAAAGCCCGCGATACCCGTGCGGCCAGCGAGCGCGGCTTCCAGCGTCGACCTTTTCTCGGCGCTCAACGCATCGCGTAAGCGCGGTACCGCATCCACCCAGCGCGACCACGCCTCGGGACGTTGCTCGAGCCAACCCTTCCAATAGGTCCTCCAGTAAACCTCCTGCACGAACTTCTCGACGGCCTCGAAAGACCACCGCTCACGGGCTGCATCGACGATCTCCTCCTCCAAGAGTAGGCGCTTCTGCACCCACGGAGAAAGTCTTGAGATGTTCGGATGTCCCGGGCGCACGAAGTTTCGGTCCGCCGCATAGCGTCCGGCATCGGGCAGGAATTCCGCCAGACGCGCCAAGGCCGCGGCACGGGTCGGGATGAAGTCCAACGGCGAAGACATAACGTGACCTAAGCGGAAGCCGCCGAGTCCGCAAACCGACCGATTACAATGCCTGTGATTACAGTCATCGTCGGGTCAGAAAACGTGATCAGGCCGAACCTGGTTTAGGGTGTAACTAAAAAGGCCATAAATGGACGTATCTAGTTACGCCTACGTTAGGGTACGGCCTGACCCCATGCATAACCCGCGGCCAGGAGAAATCGACCACGGCCGATGCGCAGGGCAAATGGACTGTGCGGCTTGACACGCTATCTTAAAATTTCTTTCAGTAATCCTATTTCCCCGTCCACAAAATCTGGGAAAAATCCCCCAAGCCTCCATCAGAATCGTCCCATGCCTCTGCACCTTACCGTCTTCCAGATCCTGAAGGATTATAAATTCACGATAGCGCCATTGGCGTTTTTGATGCTTCTCCATGGGGTGGTATATGCCAAGGTCGTCCTTCCGCCGGTGTTGAGCAGTCACATGGTGCTGCAGCGTGGGATGAAAGTGCCAGTCTGGGGAACGGCCGCGCCCGGCGAAAAGGTGACGGTAAAATTCCGTGACCAGGAGAAATCGACCACGGCCGATGCGCAGGGCAAATGGACGGTGAGTCTTGATTCGCTGAAAGAAGGCGGGCCTGATGTCCTGACGGTGGCCGGTTCCAACACGCTTAAGCTGGAAGACGTCCTGGTTGGCGAGGTCTGGCTCGGCTCGGGTCAATCCAATATGTTTGGCCCCGCCAGCGAGTACGCTAAGAAGGATGAAGTGCTGGCAAAAATGGTGGCAGCCGGCCCCTATCCGAAGATCAGGTTGAATCGTTTAGATACATCCGCTTCAGCAGGCTGGAAGGAAGCGACCCCTGAAAATCTCAAGGCATTCTCGGCTCTCTTGTTCAGTTATGGCTATCCTTTGCAGAAGGAGCTGAATGTTCCGGTTGGCCTGCTGGTCGGAGCAGTCCCCGGAGAATCCTCAGGGAAATTTCTTAGCCAAGAGGCGTTAAACAGTGACCCAGCGTGCCAAGTCTTGGTGAAATCTGATAAAACCGGCGCAACAGGCACCACCTGGTCTGGCGTGATCGGCCAACGCTATGAAACAATCATCAGGCCTTGTATTCCTTACGCCATACGCGGCGTGCTGTGGGATCAGGGCGAGAGCAGCACGGGGGTAAAAGGCATTGATCAATATACCTTGATGGGTGGGCTAATTAAAGGCTGGCGAAAGGATTGGGGGCAGGATTTCCCGTTCATCTATGTGCAGAAACCCAGCGGCGGCGGGTGCGCCTGGGACGACACCGACCCTGTCACTTCCAAGGGCATGCCGCTCAAGCCGCTTCCGAACTCGGTTCCGGGTGGTAAAGAAAGCGGCGAAGGACGGGACAATTACCTGCGGATCAGGAATTATCCGAACACCTTCATGTCCACCAGCAGTGATCTGTCGCCCACCGCTAATCCAACCAGTGAACAGCTGGCCAACGGAATAAAATATAACGAAGCCGGAATGCATCCGGAAAACAAATCAGGGTTTGGGGCGAGGGCGACACGGGTAGCACTTGGCGGGGTCTACGGCAAAAACGTGGCAATCTACGGGCCGGTCTACAAATCCCATAAGATCAAGGGCAACAAGGTGATCATCACCTTTGATCATGTAGGCAAGGGGCTGGTCTTCAAAAAGGGTGTGTCAATTGACAGGTTGAAGGGGTTCGCGATTACTGGAGATGCTAAAACCTTCAATTACAATAAACCTGTCTTTGTCTGGGCCGATGCGGTCATCGAGGGAAATACCATTATTGTATCGAGCGATAAGGTTTTAAATCCTGTCGCAGTCCGCTATGCATGGGCCGCAGAGCATCCGTGGGCCAACCTGTTCAATAAGGACGGCTTGCCTGCCTTGCCTTTCAGTACGTACTAGTCAGTATAATCTACGAACTGAAAGTGAAAGACTAGTGGTAGTCACTTTCAAGTTGTCGCATCCCCCTTACCAGTAACTGCACCAAATCTGGCATCACGACATGATGATGGCTCACGCCTTCCTCTGCGCTACTGCGGTAGCCTTCAGGCCATAGGCATTGGCGCCGGCATCGCCTCTACCGAAGGCCATCACCAGAGCATAGAACGGAATCAGCAAATAGAGGCCCGGATTACCCCGGTCGTGGCAACGCTTGGTGCCACAGGCCAGAAGGAACCAGATGAGTGCGAGTAACAAAGGTAGCCGAAGGAGGGGGTGAAAGGCCGGAAGGCATAGATACACGGCTAAACCGATCAGCTTGCTCAGCCAACACCCCGCCAGTCCAATACGGCCATCAAAGGAAAAAGCGCGGGTGAGCGTGTTCATAGGAACCGACTATAACACGCCCAGTCCGTCAGCGTGCATCGTTAATCCTGATAGAGCCTATCGGCCTGACCCCATGGATGCTCCGCAAGATTGAATACGTCCGCTCAGGGGCCCTTGGACTTGGTCGCCGCGATCTGCCGGAGCAACTCGTCGCGACGCACCCAGCCCCGCAGGCGGTTCTGGTCCGAGATCTTCTTTTCCAAGAGCTCAAGATTACGGGCCGCGCCTTCATGCGAACGGGCGGCGATGGCCCAGCAGGCATAGGCTTCGGCTTCATCCTTGGGCACGCCGCGCCCTTGGCTGTGACAATACCCCAGGTGATTCAACGCATCCGGAAAGCCCTGCGCGGCGGACTTGCGGAACCAATCGAGGGCTTGCGTCTGGTCCTTCGGGACTCCTTCCCCCTTGGCGTAAGACAACCCGAGATAACATTGCGCCCGGGCATAGCCTTGGACGGCCGACTTCCGGATCCACTCGATGGCCTGCGACTGATCCTTGGTAACTCCGGCTCCGGTGGCATAGCACACCGCGAGATTATTCTGAGCCGGCGCGTAACCTTGCTGAGCCGAAAGGGTCAGCCACTTCGCGGATTCCGTAAGATCCTGCGCGACCCCTTCGCCGCGGGCATGATACCCTGCGACCTTGAACTGAGCCACCGGGTCACCGGCCGAGGCCTTGGCCACCAGGGTGCTGAACTGCGGCGCCTCTGCCTCGGTCACGTCCTCCGGCTCGACGACCACGACCAGCAAGACCAATGCCACCGCAAGCCCCACGATCGCGAGGATGATCCAACGCCAGATGCTTACGGTCGGCCGAGCCATGGGACCCAGACTGCCGAGGAGAACGCAAGGGTCAAGCGGGCCAATGGGCTTGGCACACGCACTTGCTCATCGCAGGCTATCCCCATGCGCCCCCTGCTCCCTGCCTTGCTCTGCCTGGCCTCTTTGGTCATGGCTCAAGATAAGCCCGACCTTCGGGTCATCGATCTCTCGACCCAGAAGGAACGCCAGGTGGTCATCGGCGCCGGTACGGACTCCCTTTACCAAGGACATCCGACAACCCTGCTGATGCCGGATAACCGGACGATCTTCGCGGTCTGGTGCATCAATCATGGCGGCGCCGCCGGCCCGATGGCGCGCAGCGATGATGGCGGCAAATCTTGGGCGCGCCTCGACGCCACGCTACCCAAGGGCTTCGCGACCCACCAGAACTGCCCGAGTATTTACCGCATCGTCGACCCGGCCGGCAAAGCCCGCCTCTGGGTCTTCTCCGCCGCCTTGGGCAAACGCGGCGGTCCGGGCATGCCGAGCATCATGAGCGAGGACGACGGCAAGACCTGGAAAGAAATGCCTCCGCTCAATCTGCCCTGCGTGATGACCTTCAGTAGCCTGGTGCGCCTCAAGGATGGCCGGACGCTCGGACTCTATCACCGCGGACCCGGCGGCGCCGACAAGGCGCCCCTCGTGACGCTCCAGATGATCACCGCCGACGGCGGCTTCACGTGGTCCGAACCCCGCATCGTCGCCGAAGTCGCCGGCAAGAATCCCTGCGAGCCTTTCGTATTCCGCTCACGGGACGGCCAAGAACTTACCTGCTTGCTCCGCGAGAACACCCACAAGGGTCGCAGCCTGATGATGTTCAGCCAGGACGAAGGCGCCACTTGGTCGACCCCACTCGACACGAATTGGGGCCTCACAGGCGATCGACACAACGGCGTGTTCACGTCGGACGGACGGATGGTGGTCTGTTTCCGCGACCAAGCCCTCAACAGCCCGACCAAAGGCCATTTCGTCGCTTGGGTCGGCACCTATGACGACCTTAAGTCCGGCCGCCCCGGACAGTATCGCATCAAACTGCTGCACCATCACGGCAAACGCCTCGGCGACTGCGGCTACCCGGGCGTCGAACTCTTGCCCGACGGCACGATCGTGGCCACGACCTATGTTAAATACGCCGACGGACCCGAACAGAACTCCGTGGTGAGCGTCCGCTTCAAGCTGAGCGAAACGGACGCCCTCCTGAAGCGTTAACGCGCTGAGGGTTCCTGCGCGGTCAAGGTACGCTGATTCGGACGATCGACGCCGATCTTCACGGTATACTTACCGGGGGCGAACACCGGCGGAGCGAAGGCCTGGCCGCCGACCAGACGGCGTACGTATACCGTCTCGCCAGTCTGTTCGGCGATGACCTGCACGACCGCCGCACCAGCGGGGAGATCGACGGACGGCAGTAAGCCGACCGGCTTACGGCCATCGTTGTCAGCGAGAGCGAAAGTCTGCGGCCAGCCGGGGAACTGCTGGCTATCACCCTTGCGGGAATCGCTGAAGCGCGGCCAGCACTCGAAGGTGACTTTGTCCTGCTTGAGGTCGAAGCGGGCTACTCCGTAACCGTCGGCGCGCTGGCGCTCGTCCTGGGTGTCTCCGGGATTGGCATAAGCGATGACTGACATGCGATTGCCGAGGCCATCAAGGAAGTCCCCGGTCCAAGGCAACGGGCTGCCCGCCACGGCGTTCGGGCCAGCCTTCTCGTCCTTCGGGTGCCACCAACGACCGTAGATGGTGTTCACGAGGGCCGGACTCGTCAGGGAGTAAGGGCCGTCACCGAAGGTCTCGATGCCATGCTTGACCGTGACGGCGAGATGCTGGTCACCGCAAAGGTGGACCGCCTGGACGCGCCGCAGAGCCCGCAGGGCCTCATCGCGACCGGCCTGCGGCCAGCCGTTGCAATCCAGGTCCGCCAAGAGACGCGAGTCCTTGCCCCCGTGCATGTGGACGGCACCGCAGAAGGCTGTGGCGGAAAGGACGGCCTTGCGGCTGACCCCGACCCAATCCTCAGACCAGGCCGCGAGGAACTTCAGCTGGCGCTGCCCCAATAGCTGCAGGCCAGGCAGATCGATGCTCTTCGGGTCGTACTTTTCATCGGTGACATGATCGGGACGCGGACCCTGCTGCGGGATCTTGCCCAAAGGCCCAGACTTGAACTTACGGTCCTCGAGGATGGCGAAATCCATGCCACCGACCTTGAGGCGAGTGTAAAACGTCGTGATGCCGCGCTGGACCGGCGTGGGATCAAAGGCGTCCGGCAGATGCCAGGATTGCTGCCGCTGGACCATGTTCACGTAAGCCACCGGGAACATATAACCGCCATCAGCATTGCCGGCGGCAGTGGAGAGCTTGCCGTCCTCACCCCAGAGGTTCGGGTGACCGACGTCATGGTCGTCCGGGATGCAGATCGTCGGCCGGTCCTTCATCACGTCGCGGAACTGCAGGCCGAATTCGATCCAGCCGGCGGTGTGCTCGGTGTGACGATAAGTCTGGTCGCCGGCGAAGAACAGGAGGTCGGGATTCTGGCGAACGAGATTATCCAGGATCTCCGGCCGGGCGCCGGTCGTGCGGCTGGAATTGCAGGACATGTTGGCGACGACGATCGACGCCTTGTCGGTCGGATCGCGCCGGACGAGTCCGTCGAACTTCGCCGCCTCGCCATGACGTACGCGGTAGGCGACGTCCTTGGAGCCGTCCCAGCCTTCGACGCGGAAGTGGGCGCTCCAGCCCGGAAACTGCACCGGTGTCTGGGCGATCTCGACCCATGCGTCACCGCGTTTCATCTCAAGCCGGGCGACCTTCGCCTCTTCCGGATAAAGGGGGTAGAACTGAGCTGAAAGTTTGAGGATGCCGGCCTGCTGGGTATAAAGCGCGAAGGCGATGACCTGATCGCGGGCGACCAGCATCGTGGGCGGCGGAGTGCCCCCGCCCTTCTTGCCCTTGGCCGGCGGTTTCTTCGTCCACCACGCGCCCACGGCGAACGAATCCAAGTTCGGAAACTCTTTGCCGAACGGCTGAAGAGTCTCCGGAGGCGGCACCGGCGCGCCGATCAGGACGATGGTCAACAATAGGCCCAGAAGGTGGCGCATAGGAATCAGGGGTTGAGGTGGGGTTGCCTTCTGACTAAGCATAATATCGTGCGAATCGACCCCGAACTGCGGCAGCGCCTGAACCCCTGGGACTGGCTGGTGCTGGTGGTGGCGATCGTCTCGCTGCTGCTAGTCATCCTCGAGACTTTCCTCCACGTGCCACCGGCGGCGCTCTCAGTCCTCCGGACCGTCGACACCCTTTCCTGCCTGATCTTCCTGACCGATGTCTTCGTGCGCTGGCGCCGGGAGAAGTTCGCGGCGGACTACTGGCGCTGGGCCTGGATCGACCTCCTCGCGAGCATCCCCTTCGAACCGGCCTTCCGCTCCCTGCAGGCAATCCGCATCTACCGTTTCATCCGCCTGATCCGGGTCCTCAAGAAACTCAGCACGCTGACGAGCGGCACCTCGTTTAACGAAAAGCTGCTCGCCCTGCCTGGTGTCGCGCTGGTCATGGTGCTTTTCAGCACGATGCTCATCGTCGAAGTCGAGCGAGGTGCCCCAGGTGCCACGATCAAGACCGGGGGCGACGCCCTATGGTGGGCCCTTACGACGGTCACGACGGTCGGCTACGGCGACACCGTCCCGGTGACGGGCGAGGGCCGACTGATCGCCTCGGTGCTCATGCTCGTCGGCATCGCCCTGTTCGGCTCGATGTCCGCCATCGTGACCTCGAAGCTCATCCTGCCCAAGGAGACCCGCGACCACGAGGAACTGCGCAAAGAGATCCGCGACTTGCATGCGGAAATCCGGGAACTCCGCCGACACCTGCCTGACAAACCCTCTGACCCCCATGCGTAATGCCTTGCTCGCCCTCTGCCTCCTCGCCGTCGTCGGCCTAGGCGCGTGGCGCTTCCTCGCGCCGCCCGCCACCCCGAAGTCCCCGGTCGAAAGACTCAAATCGAGCAGCCCGCTCGAATCCGTCCGCGTCGCCAAGCCCGCCCCGACCACCTCCCGTCCCGCCCCGGAAGCGCCGGCGAAGATTTCCGCCCAACGCGCCCAGATGGAAGAGCGCTTCAACGATTTGAAGGAGGAAGGCCGACGCGTCCGCCAGACCCTGCTGGAATCCGACCCCAAGGCCGCCCAGGCCTATAACGATGTGGTGCGGCGCCCGGAATACCGCGCCCTCCTCGACCGCCGTCATCAGATCGAAGCCGCCTGGGCCAAAGCCCCGGAGAACGAACGCGACGGCATGCTCAACGAGATGAACAGTCTCCGCCAGCAAGGCTTCACCTTGATTCTGGCCGAGATCCAGCGGCTGCAAAGTCAGCCTTCTGCGCCCACGGTCGGCGGATCGCCTGCTCCGACTTCGGCTCCTGCCTCCGCCCCGGCTGCGGCACCCGCCGCGCCAGTGGTGTTCCAGTAAGCGGCTTGTTCAGGAGCCCCAGCTGATACGCTCGGGCACCCAGGCGTATTGCTCGCCCTTAGGTACGACCGTGCCGATGCCCGGCCACGGCAGATGGAAGCCGAAGGCGCGGCTCTTCTCTTTCGCCATACGAGCGAAGAGCTTCTTCCGCGTCCTGACCGCGGTCTCGGGGTCGTGGTCCATCGCGACGGTCCAGCCGACATTATCGAACATGAGCACGTGGTGGTGGACGACGTCACTGATGTGCACCAGCGATTCATCGCCGGAACGGATCTCGAAGCAGGCATGGCCGTCCGTATGACCGGGGGCGGCGAGGACGGTCACGGCGTCATGGAACAGCTTCTGGCCGTCCTTCGCGATGACGAGCTGATCCTTGAGGATGTCAAAGTTCCGGCAGATGGTCTTCACCATGTTCGGCAGCGGCTTCTTATCGCGCTTCGACTTGGAGAAATCAGGGTTCGGGCCGCGCCAGAAATCATACTCTTCCTTGAGCAAGTAGATCTTGGCGTTCGGGAACGCCGGCTTGCCGTTGTCGACGAAGCCGTCGAGGTGGTCGGAGTGCGAATGGCTGAGGAAGCCGGTCGTGACCTGCTCGGGCTTGATGCCCAGCTGACGCAGCCCTTCGGCCAGCCAGCCGAAGTTCGGGTTGGGGTGACGCTCGCCGAAGCCGGCGTCGATCAGCGCGACTTCGTCGCCGATGCGCAGGCCCATGATGTTGACGTAGAGCGGCAGCGCGTCCAGGCGCTCGCGGTTGAACTCCAGCGCGGCCTTCATGATGGGACGGTCGGACTCCGGCCACATGAGGTCGAGGCCCTGCCGGAACAGCATGTGGCCGTCGCTGATCGAGAAGGCCTCGATCTTGCCGATGTTGAACTTGTAGACGTAAGGATTGGGCGGGCGCTTGGTCGGCGAAGCCTTCGGGGCATCGGCCGCGGCGAGACGGGCGGTCGTCGCCAGGCCGGCCAGCGCGAAGGCGGCGGCACCGAGGAATTCACGACGGGACGAGTGCGGAAGGTCTGAGGGCATAGGGGTAGTCTGAACCTATCCGCCGCAGGGACCCGCTCCAGCCCAAAACTCGCGGCTGACGCCAAGAAAAAAGGGCGGCCATGTGGCCGCCCCTTACGAAATCATGCCCGCCGTGATCAGCGGGTCAGGGTCAACGAAGACGGCACGGTCACGACCGGAGCGGGCGTCGTGAGCACATAAGGGAAGCCAGGGGCTTCGACCTTCGACACGGTGAAGACCAACGAACCTCGGGCGCCACGGCGGAACTTAGGCGAAGCGACGTTGGCTTGGCCAAGCGCATTGGTGCGCACGACGATCTGCGGCGAGCGGACCAGGCCGGAGACCGCGACATGGACCAAAGCACCACTGACGGGGTTGCCATACTGATCCTGGACGAGGATCGAAGCGTTGGCGGCATCGTGGATCGAGTTCACCCGAACGAAGGAGCCTGCGAACTGCCCGAGCGAGCAGGTGCGGGCCCGAGGCGTTCCGGTGACAGTGACGGTGACCGTCGTGGAAGCGGAAGCACCTTGGTTATCAAACACGGTGAGGGTCGGGAAATAGGTGCCCGGAGCCTTATAACGATAGGTCGCGAGCGCACCGACCGCGCCGGCCGGACCGACATCCTTGAAATCCCAGACGTGGCGGACGACCGTTCCGTCCAGGTCCGTCGAAGCGACCCCGTTGAGGTTGACGGCGGCCGTCGGCTGGGCCTCGAAGTCGTAGGCGGTATTGGTGCTCAGGGTCGCATTGGCGACAGGCGGACGGTTGCCGGTCTGCGGCCACTCAGCCTCGAAGCTATAATAACCCAAGGAGCCGTAGTCGGTGTAACCTTCGGTGACGCCGGTGCCGTTACCGATGCCATCCAACTGGATATAATAAGTCCCTTCGGCGGGGAGGGCGAATGTGATCGGACCCGGAGCCATGTTGCCGGCCGCCCCGGAACCCACGATGGTCGCGAGGATGTTGCCGGTGGCGCCCAGCACCCGGATCTGCAGACGCAGGTTCGGGGCGAACATCGAAACCTTCGGGGTGATCACGAGATTACCCCGGCCGGCCGTGAACCTGAAGACGTCCACGTCGGCGGCCGAACCGATGACACCGCCGGCGGAAAGAGCGACCCCGGTGGCGGCGGAAGCCGAGTGGATGGTGTTGCCATGATCATCGGACATCAGCGGAACCTTCGAAGTGATGGCCGTGAAATTATCCTGCTTGCTCGTCGAGTTCAGGTACTCGCCCTTGGCCCACTGGTTCACCGGGCGGAGACCGTTGCCCATGATGGGGGACCAGGACAGGGCGCCGGTGCCATGACCGCCGAAATATGCGCCGGTACCGGGCGTCTGCCCTTGATGGACGAGGGTCACGGTATGGCCGATCTCATGCGAGGACACCCCGGCGACGTAAGCAGCGTCGGAAAAAGCATTGGTGAAAGTGTAGCAAGGCGTGTCGACGCTGTCATCGAACGAATTCAGGAAGGCGATGCCGCCGGCTCCGGTGGCGTTGACATCCGGGCCGATGACGACCCGGATCCCCCACTCCGCGTCACTGGTATTGGTCTTCCTGAGACGATCGACGCCCGGATCCTCGGTCGTCACATCGACGTTCCAAGGAGCGAAATGTTCGGCGATCCGGCGGAACGACTCCTGGACGATCGCCTTCTCTTCGTCATTGAAGGCGGGGCTGGCATCGATGGAGAAAGCCGGCGTCGTGAAATCCGCGCCACCGCGCCAGGTAGTATTCCAGCGAGTCCGCGAGGTGACGTGGCCGTCGAAATCCAGGAAGATCTTGAGCCTCGAGGTCGGCCGGCTATGCAGGCGGAACGTCTCGGCCAGAGGATAGGTCGGGACCGAAGTCACCCGCGAGGTATCCGGCCCGAGCCTGACCATCGAAGGGCAGGCATAAAGGGCCTGACCGTTCTGGTCGAACCTGAGGGAATGATCGTGAGCGCAGGCCGTGCGGAAGACGACGGCTTGTTCTTCATCCATGCGCTCCTGGCGCACATAGGCTTCGACTTCAACCGGAGACACGGAGGGCGCCGGGCGCCAGGAAGAGGGCAAACCAACGGCCATCTTACCCTTCAGAGAATCGGCTTCGGGCTTGGCGGCGACAGGTGACATCTCTCCGGGTGCCGAGACATTGGGGCTGGTGGACGGAGAAGTCGGGGCGGGGCCGGCGGCCTCGAGCAACGAAGCAACCCGGGAGAGAGATACGGCGGCCGGGGCGCTCGGCGAGGAAGCGGTCGAAGGAGCGGAGGGGCTCGTAGCTGCGGGCGCAGTCGCCTCAGAATCGGCGGCGACCTTCGTCGGAGAGGTCGATGTGACCTGCGTCGCGGCGAACTCGCGGTATCCGTCGTTGGAAGGCGCGAGGACGATGGCCAGCGCGACGAGGGCGACGACGGCCCAAAGGGCGATAATCAGCTTTTTAGAGGACATATGAGGATTCAAAGGACGGCGGGGCCTTAGGCAATCCACTAATCGCTTGCCAGCAGTGGGCTGAAAACGAGGAATGACGCGTGTTTACCCGCTTAATCGCCCCCCTGCTCTGCCTCACGGCCCTGCTGACTTCAGCCACCGCCGCCACCCCTCCGAATGTCATCGTCATTCTCGTAGACGACATGGGGCAGACCGACCTCTCCTGCTATGGCAGCAGATTCTACGAGACGCCCCATATCGACCAGCTGGCCAAGGATGGCGTCCGTTTCGCGAACGGCTACTCGGCCTGTACGGTCTGCTCCCCTACCCGCGCCGCCCTGCTGACCGGCAAATATCCCGCCCGCCTGCATCTCACGGACTGGATCGCCGGCCATGACCGCCCGAAGGCGAAACTCAAGATCCCGGACTGGCAGAAGTTCCTGCCATTCGAGGAGATCACCTTGGCCGAACAATTCAAATCCGCCGGCTACGCGACCGCGAGCATCGGCAAGTGGCACCTGACTCCGGGACTCAAGGAAGGCGATGAAGCCTACTACCCGGAGAAGCATGGCTTCGACCTCAATGTCGGCGGGTACGCACGGGGCCAACCGCCTAGCTATCACGCACCCTACAAGATACCCACGCTGACCGAGGGTCCCAAGGGCGAGTTCCTTACCGACCGCGAGGCGGCCGAAGCGGTGAAGTTCATCGAAGCCAACAAAGAGAAGCCCTTCTTCCTCTACCTGCCGCACTACGCCGTGCACACGCCGCTCGGCGGCAAGCCGGACGTCATCGCCAAATATCAGGCTAAGACTGCGAAGCTTCCGGAACTGAAGCAGAAGAACGCCACCTACGCCGCGCTCGTCGAGAGCGTCGACGACTCACTCGGCACGATCCGCGCCGCGCTGAAGCGCCTGAAACTGGACGAGAATACGATCATCGTCTTCACGTCCGACAACGGCGGGTTACTGCCGGTCACCGACAACTCGCCGTTCCGCGTCGGCAAAGGCTCGGCCTACGAAGGCGGCGTCCGCGTCCCGCTCATCATCCATGCCCCGGGCGTGACCAAGGCCGGCACGGTCGATAATACGCCCGCCATGACGATCGACCTCTACCCCACCGTCCTCGAACTCACCGGCGTCAAGCCGCTCCAATCCCTCGTCGACGGCATCAGCCTCGCTCCGCTCCTGAAGTCCGGCGCCAAGCCCGACCGCGCCGAGATCTTCTGGCACTACCCGCACTACCATCCCGGAGGAGCCACGCCCTACAGCGCGGTCCGCAGCGGCGACTTCCGCCTGGTCCACTTCTACGAAGACGGCCGCGATGAGCTCTACGACCTGGCGAATGACGTCGGTGAGACGAAGGACCTCGCCGCCGCCCAGCCGGCGCTGGCGAAGACGTTGCGCACCCGTCTCGACGCCTGGCTGAAGTCGGTCGACGCCCAGCTGCCGACGAAGAACCCGGCCTACGATCCGGCCGCCGACGCCAACCAGGGCAAGAAGAACCCCAAGGCGAAGAAGAAATGAGGGCTGCCCTCCTCGCGCTGCTCTTCGCCGGCCAAGCCTTCGCCGGGGAACCGTTGCCCGGCCTACCGGCCTCGCCGCACATCCTCTTCCAGGGCGACTCGATCACGGACGGCAACCGCGGTCGCGGAGCCGACCTCAACCACGTTCACGGCCACGGCTTCGTCTACCTCCTCGCCGCCCGCGTCGGCGCCGGCGCGCCGGAGCAGAACGCGACCTTCATCAATCGCGGCGTCTCTGGCAACACGGTCCTCGATCTCGCCCGCCGCTGGCCGAAGGACACGCTCGAACTCAAGCCCGACGTGCTGAGCGTGATGATCGGTGTCAACGACAGCGGCAAGGGCGTCCCGCCGGAAGTCTTTGAGAAGACCTACGACGAACTCCTCACCGCCGCGCGTGCCGCCAACCCGAAGCTACGCCTCGTGCTCTGCGAGCCTTTCCTCGGGGCCACCGGCGCCGCGATCGATAAGTCTGCCGGCCGACGCGAGCGCCTCGCCCTCCTCGTCCCGATCGTCCGCCGTCTGGCCGCCAAGCATGGCGCGACGCTGGTCGACTTCCAGAAGGTCTTCGATGACGCCCAACGCCGCGCCCCTTCGTCCTACTGGATCTGGGACGGCGTGCACCCGACCACCGCCGGCCACCAACTGATGGCCGACGAATGGGAGCGGGTCGTGCGCGCGAGCTGGCGCTGAGGCCTACTTGGCCGCGGGCGCCTTCTTACCCTTGCCCTTACCGGCGTTCTTACCGGCCGGCGGGGTGCGCTTCTTCACGCCGGTCGCATACTCGTCGTCCACCGCCGGCACCTTGAGGTCGGCGCGTAACTTGGCGAGACGCGCCTCGAGGTCGGCCTGGACCGTCTCGTAACCGGGCTGACCGTAGAAGCTCTTCAGCTCCAGTGGGTCTTTCTCGCTGTCGAAGAGGTCGGTCTTGGTCTCGCCGTTGCCGTAGTAACGCACGAGCTTGTAGCGGTCCGTGATCACGCCGTAGTGCGGGGCGACGTGGTGCGGCTGCGGATACTCGTAATAGTGGTAGTAGAACTCCTTGCGCCAGTCGGCCGGGGTCTCCCCCGCGAGCAAGGGTTTCAGGCTGCGCCCCTGCATCTCGGCGGGCGAAGGCAGTCCGGCCATGTCGAGGAAGGTCTGGGCGTAGTCGACGTTCGAGACCAGCGCCTTGCTCACGGAGCCGGGCTTGGTCACTCCGGGCCAGCGGACGAGCAAAGGCGTGCGCACGGATTCCTCGAAGATCCAGCGCTTGTCGAACCAACCGTGTTCACCGAGGTAGAAGCCTTGGTCGGAGGAATAGATCACGATGGTGTTCTCGGCGAGGCCTTCGTCCTCGAGGAACTTCAGCACGCGGCCGACGTTGTCATCCACCGCCTTCACGGTGGCGAGGTAGTCGTGCATGTAGCGCTGGTAGCGCCAGCGGACGAGATCCTTGCCCTGCGGGTTGGCCTTACGATAGGCCGCATTGCGCGGTTCATAATAGGCGTCCCAGACGGCGGCCTGCTCGGCGTCGAGCTGCGGCGGGCGCTCCAGTTTGACGTCCTTGGGCGTGATGGTCTTCTCCAAGGTCATGTCGTTCTCCGCCACGGCCTTCGCCCGGTCCGCGTAGTCATCGAATAACGTGGCCGGCTCCGGATAGACGCGGTCCTTGTCGAAACCCAGATCCTTGATGTTCGGCTCCCACTCGCGGTGCGGCGCCTTGTGCTGGAGCATGAGCATGAAGGGCTTCGACTTGTCGCGCTTGCTCACCCAGTCGAGCGAGAGGTCGGTGACGATGTCGGTCACGTAACCCTGCATCTTCACCATGCCTTGGGCGTTCTTCATCGGCGGGTTGTAGTAGACGCCCTGGCCGGGCAGCACCTGCCAGAAGTCGAAACCGGTGGGATCGCTGATAAGGTGCCACTTGCCGACGATGGCGGTCTGATAGCCCGACTTCTGCAGCAGCTTCGGGAAGGTGAGCTGCGTTCCGTCGAAGACGGAGTTCGAGTTGTTGAAGAAGCCGTTGAGGTGCGAGTATTTGCCGGTCAGGATGACGGCGCGGCTCGGACCGCAGATGGAATTGGTGACCAGGGCGCGATCGAAGCGCATACCTTCCTTGGCGAGGCGGTCGATGTTCGGGGTCTGGTTCAGCTTACGGGCGTCACCGTAGGCGCTGATCGCCTGGTAGGCGTGGTCATCGGAGAAGATGAACACGATGTTGGGCTGCTTGGCCGGAGCGGCGGACAGGAGGCCGCCGACCAGACAGAAGAGAAGTGCCAGGAGTCGCATGGGGTATATGATTACAAATGAAGAAGTGAATGCGTCGGTCAATCGGCAACCGCTATCGGTCAATCGGCATCCGTTCACGATTGAAACCCTCCCTTCTCCCATCTGTCTCCCATGGATGCGCCCGCTGCTACTAGCCTGCCTTTGCCTTTCCCTGACGGCATTCGCCGCCCCCGACCCGAGCCCCTACCCGGCCACGCGCAGTCCCAAGGGCCTCCAGGTCCAGATGATTGCCGATGCCCTCGAGCTAGGGATCCATCATGCCAACCTGAATATCAGGCTCAACGCCCTGCTCTCTCCAGAAAAGGAAGCCAAGCCGGGGCAACTCACCGCTTCGGCCGACGGCTTCACCTTCGCGATCAACCAGAAGACCGTCGAGGCGATGGACAGACAGATTAAGCCCCTGAGCGACAAGGGCGTCGTGGTCACGCTCATCGTCACCACCGTGCGCTCGCCCAATGAAGGCATCCGGAAGCTGACCATCCACCCGAAAGCCGACCCGATCAAAGGCATCACGATGGCCTCCGATACGGTCACCCCCGAAGGACGCGCCT
>Ga0209599_10000118_pt1 | contig 57706 bp, 49 predicted proteins | sample Shrwel_input2_FT_FD_187534 | JGI IMG/M metagenome (GOLD analysis project Ga0209599, IMG submission 187534) | Subsurface microbial communities from deep shales in Ohio, USA - Utica-3 well 1 S input2 FT (SPAdes) (version 2) ...
AGTTGTAACAAATGTATCATGTAATGGTGGTTCAACAGGATCAATTAATTTAACAGCTACAGGTGGAACCGCACCATACACGTTCAACTGGGGTGGTGGAATCACGACTGAAGACAGAACAGGCTTATCGGCAGGAACTTACACGGTAACGATCACCGATGCGAACGGATGTACCGGAACAGTAAATGCAACAGTAACGCAGCCGACAGCTTTATCGGCAACTATTTCTCAGACGAATGTAAGCTGTAATGGCGGATCTAATGGTTCAGCATCGATAACAGTTTCTGGCGGAACAGCACCATATACTTATTCATGGTCACCAACAGGCGGAACTGCTGCCACGGCAACAGGACTTTCGGCAGGAACATATACAGTTACGGTAACGGATGCTAATTCTTGTACAACAACAAGAACGGTGACTATTACGCAATCGGCTGTTGTTGGCGCACCAACCGGAGCTGCGATTCAAAGTTTCAACGCTGGTGATACACTGAGTGCTTTAGTAGTAAACGGACAAGGTATCAAATGGTATGCTTCTGCTACTGATGCTACCAATCACACAGGAAGTTTACCAATGACAACCTTGATTGTAAATAATACAACGTATTACGCTACACAAACAATAGGTAGTTGCGAATCAACGGCTTCATTAGCTGTACTCGCATACAATGCAACTTTAAGTGTTGGCAATGTAATAACTTCTACTTCATCAATGCAGATTTATCCTAATCCTGTTAGAGAAGTTCTTAATTTCAGTGGTGATGAAAGAATAAACAAAGTTGTTATTTTCTCAGCTGAAGGAAGAAAGATTACGGAGAAAATTTTACAAAAAGGGGAGAGAGGTATTAATGTTGATTCTTTAGTACAAGGAATATATTTAATTCAGGTATTTACTAAAGATGATGTGAAGACTTTTAAGTTTATAAAAAAGTAAAATTATATAATACTTAGATCATTTTAAATTCACTTTATGAAACCAGTAGCAATTATTGCTGCTGGTTTTTTTAATGTATTATTTTTGATTTTATAATGTATGAATGTATAGGTGAAAGATATAAATGTACCAACTAAATATTTGCTGCATTTATATCTAATTCTGAAGGAATGTAGAAGATTTAATTGAAGATTTGGAGAGGATTTTCTTAGGATTGTCAAGATAATAGACAAAAAAACCATCCGAAAATTTCGAATGGTCTGACTGAAATCAATTATTTAAATTTTGCTTTTTCTATGCTGACTCAATAGCATGAGTCTAAAAACTGAAAGATTATTCTTTAAATTTAACGATCATTTTTTTTGTATACGCTTTATTATCTGAATCTGTAACTTTCAGCAGATAATATCCTTTAATCTGTAAAGGCAGATCTATTCTCACTTCTTCTGAGGCACTGAAATTCTTTTCTAAAATAAGAACTCCGTTCACATCAATAACCTCAGCTTTTATTATTTTTTTTCTTGTGTATTCTGAACCTTTTCTGTGCTCCAGTCTTATAAATGCAACATCGTTTACAGGATTTGGATATAGATGTACGACCGTCATTTCCTGTTCCTGTGCTTTAGACTGAATGGTATTGGTTACCGTATTGGTTTTCAGAAGGTTTTCGTCATCAAATGCAATGAATGCACTGTTTTTAATTTTTGTATCATCTTTTAATCCTTTTTTAGGCAGGATTGAGAAAGTAACATAGCCTTGAGATTTGTCTGAATCTTCTGAAGTAGGCGGTAAAAATACATTTTCCAGCTTAAACGTGATCTTGTTATCTATAATTTCCGCAGATACGTTATCATGACTTGCAGATAACATTTTAAAGGTATTGATGTCTAATTCCTGCGGAATGTTATCTATAATGGATACATTCTGAGTAGCAAAATTTCCTACGTTTTCAAATCTGATGGTATAGGTAAGCAACTGATCGGGTAATATATATCCTTCTGTTCCATAGCCTTTCGGAGAAACCAGAATATCATTAGGATCTATCGCTCCATAAATAGGGTATTTTTGCATCAACAGGTTATCATCGATATTGCAGTCTGCCGATGAGTTTACAATTTCTCCTTTAAAATCTAATTCATCTCCCACTGAAATGGATGCGTCTGTACCGATCATAAAGCTAATGACTTTATTGTTAAAAGGATTTAAAGATCCCATGCTCCAGGAATATCTTGTATAATTTTTTGAATTTTCAACAAAGCTTTCCTGCTGCGCAATCGGTAAGGACGGACTGATAATATTTACAGAGGAAGGTACTGTAAATTTTAAAATGCTTGAATTGGATATATTACGGGACTGATTGCTTACTACAATTTTAAACTGGTTATTGGTATATCCTTTTCGGATAGCCGTTCCTCCCATATTTATTTTTAAATCTGTCTCGTTACAGGTTGACGTTGCAGCGATAAATATTTTTTGGGAAGGCTGATAATTGGTCAGATCGAATACTTTGGAACCTGCACTTAATCCGTTCTCTTCTAAAATTCTCAGCTCAACATCATTCTGAGTGGTATAAAAGCTGAATGTACCCGCATCACTGGAATATACTTTGGCATTGGTAGGCACCACTTTAATAGCCGCTCTTGAAACGGTAGGTTCGCTATCCTGTTTCACCCCGTCGTTATTCGTGTCAAAATAAACGATACCGGAAACTTTTGTCTGTTGAGGCTCTACGATTTCGAGTATTTGATTGGCAGAAATATTCGTCAGTTTCTGAATAATTCCACTCGCCCATTTAACGGTGATGGTATTGATGGTTGCGGCGTTTCCTAATCCAAAATGCTGCGTATAGCTGCTTTGTCCTCCAAAACCACTCTGGCTGTTTACTTCTCTCATCTGCGTTCTGCTTCCTGTTTCTACAAATATTTTTGTACCGATGGCAGAACCATTGCTTTCTGTGGCTTTCAGATTAATTTCCAGCCATTTATTGGTATTTCCGTTATTGATGAAAATGTGGTTTTTCTGATTGGAATGCGTTGCCACGGCAAGATCCAGATCGCCGTCATGATCGTAATCGCTCCATGCGTGTCCGAAAGAAAGTCCGAAATTATAGGTAATCGCTTCGTCTCTGTTTTCGGTAAAATTTCCGTTTCCGTCGTTAAAATAAAGGAATTTTCTGATTCTGTCATTGGTTACAAACAAGTCTAAATCTCCGTCATTATCAATATCTGCAAAGCTGCATCCGTGAGAACTTCCTCCCTGATTAACAATAGAATTGGTTATTTTCTGGAAATTTCCGTTTCCTAAATTTTTATACAGGAAATTGGTTGTTGTGTTGGAATTGGTTACGAATAAATCCAAATCTCCATCATTATCTATATCTCCCCAACAGCTTCCTACAGATTTTCCGCCTTCCTGATTAATGATGTTATTTTTCTTGGAGAAGGTTCCGTTTCCGTCGTTATGGAATAAAGAGTTCTTATTTCCGCTTCCATTAGGGACAAATAAATCCATCAGTCCGTCCTGATCATAATCTGCCCATGTTGGTCCAAGAGAAGAATTGGCTTCCAGCGGAATGGCATCCGTCACTTCTTTTACAAAACTTCCGTTATTTGTATTTCTGTGCAGCTCATTGTATTTTGTAGGGAAATAATTACACATAAATACATCTGCTTTGTTATCGTTATCATAATCTGCAAAGGCACCGCCATGATAATAGGAAACATCCTGAGTAAAAGATTTGGTATTGTCTGCGACTAATGTACCGTTGTCATTTCTGTAAAAACGATTGGGATTTCTGGTATTGTTAAGAACCAATAAATCTTCATCTCCGTCATTATCCACATCTGCCCAGGTGCTGCTCATAGAAACCCCGTCTTCAGGTAAAACCTGCCCTGCTGTAAAGCCTCCGGCTGTATTATTCATAAAGATTCGGTTAGGCGCAGTAAGTCCCATATCTGTAATGTATATATCATCATAACCATCATTGTTGATATCTACCCAACTGATGGTCCATGAGTTGGAGGTAAATGAATCAAACAACGGATTTTCAAGACGTGAAAATATCAGCTTTGAAGTATTGGTGGTCTGCACAGATACCGAATTCGCAATGGTTGACTGTTGTGTTTCTCCGTTCACTTTTCCTGTTATCACGGTTTCAACGGTGGAATTAAGCGTGGTTCCTACCAGTTCTCCGTTATTGGCTCCTACGGTTGCCACCACTTTGGTTTCAATCTGATACGTAGAGTTCGGCTGTAATGTCGGTAAGTTATTATATTCTACTTTTGTTTTGTCATTAAGTTCCGTGACAACACCCTGTGTTTGGGATTGATTGGGATTAATAATTTTCGATTCTACTACTTTAAGTCCTTCCTGTACAATAACTTCTACCGAAGGATTTGTTACTTCCCCGCCCGTTTTAACCTGAGAAACTACGGTTGCCTGTTCGGTCGGGATGAGCGCATCGTCGCTTACGTTGCTTGTCTGGGTGAAAGAATGTCCTAAAGAACTTCCCGTATAACACATCCAGTTATCGTTGAAATTACTGTTCATCACCGCAATATCATTATTGCTTTCCACGATCAGATAAGGTCTTTCAGATCCGAAAGCTGTTCCTGTTCCGTTGTAAAATGCTTTCCATTCATTTAGACTTATAGAGCAGTCTGCGTATTTCTCGGGAGTAATGGTAAATGTTTTATTAAATTTTGTCCCATTGGTTAAAGCGTCTTTTACGGTAACGGTAGCTCCTGTTTTTGAAAATAAATACAGGTGAGAAAAAGAACCGTTATACTTTGAACCTGTTAAGGGGTTGGTTACATTGGTTTCATTTCCCGGAGGAGCAATATAGGTGAGGAACTTTTTTCCTGCCGTTGTTCCGCTTTCAGAAGAAACCATTGTTGCCATATCGGAGGTTCCCGGAGAACCGGTTTCAAACCAGTTTCCTTCAAAAACAGAGACTTTTTTTCCTTCGGAACAGGTAACCCGAAATACGGTAGGATAGGAAACATTTCCATTGGTTTTTCCTACCCAGTCTCCCGCTGTTAACCGATTGAGGGAGAAGGTTTGTACAAGGACCCAGTTTCCGTTTACAAAACGATCCAGTTTCACGGTATTGGCATTGTCCCAGCTCACAATTCTTATTTCCTGTTCACCTCCCGACTGATAAGGAACAGCGAAATACATCAACTCTCCGGAAGAGCTTCCATTGGAGGTAGGAACATATCCTCCTCCGTCACGCTCATTTCCGAATAAGGCTCCGTACTGCATGGTTACAGGCTTATTGGCGACCAGCATATAAGTTTCTCCAGAAATCATCGCATCCCTTCCTTCCGGAAAGCTGTAAATTAAATCCTGCCCCACGTTTAGTGTTTTAGAAAAAACTTTAACGGCATTTTCAGCATCAACATCCGTAAAACCTGTATTTGTTTTTGCCTGAGTAGAAATTTTATAAAAGTCTATTACCGTATTATTCTGATAGGCAAATACATTAATATCTCTTTTAGAAGAGGTAATCATGGGAGCGTATACGATAAATTTCTGTCCGATAGAACTTTTATCAACACTTGGAACCCAGTCGTGTTGCCAGTCGCTGTTTGTACTTTGGGAAGCGTAAACCAGTTTATTGGATTTTACGATAAAATAGTCTCCGTCCCACTTTAAAACACCTCCGGAAGCATAACGGGCATCATCATTAATCCCATTGTCTTTAATGTACAGGACATAACTCTGCCCTGCTTTTAACACTCCGGTTTTAGAATCATCCGTATCTCCGTCTGCGCCATCATCAATAATACTAAATTCCGTATCATCGTAGATAGCTGTTACTACTAAACAGACGTTTCTTTGTACGGCATCGTTATTTGGTGGAACATAAATTTGAAAGTACGTTGAGGGCTCTCCTGTTGCGTAGAGATTATTTACCCCTAAAAAAAGAATAAATAAAAAGAATAAATTTTTCATATCTGATAATTTAAGATATTAATCAATAATCAACAGATGTGCTGTGTTTTTTAAGATGTTGTATTTTAAGTATTTATGTGTTTTTTTTAGAGGGAAAGAATTCCAAAATTTAGAAATTTTTTCATTTTTTGGAATTTAAAACTCGTATGAAAGATCATGTTTATTTCAGATAAACTATTTTTTGGAATATTGCTAAAACTATATCGTTCATGAAAATAGTTCAAAAAAAAACCGGAAACAAAGTGACTTATCACTTTTTTCCGGTTTTGTACCCAGGACCGGGATCGAACCGGTACTCCTAAGAACTGGTGTTTGAGACCAGCGCGTCTACCAATTCCGCCACCTGGGCTTGATGTTTTCCTTTAAATTGGTGTGCAAATATAGGAACTTTTTTCAATCTTCAAAAGCTTTTTGCAAACTTTTCTTTAAAAATTAATCTCCAAACCATCGTAGGAAAGGTGTATTCCTTCAGGAAGTAACTTATCTTCAATATCATGCAGACCAAAATGGTGACTCAGATGTGTTAAAAATAATTTTTTAGGTTTCAGTTCTTCAAAGAGATTGATGACGTCTTCCAATATAAAATGGGCAGGATGTGGTTCAAATTTTCGGATACAGTTTAAAATAAGTACATCCAGATTTTTTAGTTTTTGCTTTTCGGTTTCGGAAATAAAACCTGCATCTGTAATGTATGCTAAGTTTTTAAATTTATATCCAAATACTGTTATCTTGTAATGAATAACTTCAATAGGGGTAATCTCAATATCCAGAACTTCAAAAGGTTTATTGTCGATAGTATGAAGGTCAAATGCGGGAGCTCCGGGATATCTTTCATCAGCAAAAGCGTAAGGAAAACGATTTTTAACTTCATTTCCTACTCTTTCACTACTATAGAGAGGCATATTTTGTCCGCTTTTGAAAATCAATGGTCGCATATCATCGAGACCAATCACATGATCGTTGTGTTCGTGAGTAAGAAGGGCAATATCCAGATTATTTTCCTGATTAACAAGCATTTGCTGCCTGAAATCTGGTCCGCAATCGATAAGAATTTTTTTATTTTCCTCAGTTGTTACCAATGCAGAAGCCCTGAAACGTTTATCTTTCGGATTTTTGGAGAGGCATACCTCACAAGTGCAACCAATGACGGGAACTCCCTGAGAAGTTCCGGTTCCTAAAAATTTCAACTTCATTTCTTTTGAGGTTGTTTTAATTTTGGTAAATTTACGAAAAATTTAATGTCCTAATGTATCAGAAACTAACTCCTAAACAAAAAGCATTAACAATTAATCTAGATCCTACTATTTATGGTACTTTCGCAGAAATTGGAGCAGGACAGGAAACTGTACGACACTTTTTTAGAGCAGGAGGAGCTTCCGGTACAATTGCTAAGGCAATGTCGGCTTACGACAAAGATTTTAGTGATGCCATCTACGGAAAAGAGGTTAAAAACAGATATGTAACCCAGAACAGACTTCGAAAAATGCTGCGCTATGAAGTAGCTTTAATTGAAGAAAGAATTTCCAGAGAGAACAGCCCAAACAGAAAGTTTTTTTCTTACGCAAATACCGTTACTACCATTAATTTTGATAAAACGGTAAAAGGTCATGGTTGGGTAGGAATCCGTTTTCAGGTTAAAGAAAACGAAGATTATAATGAAATCGTCATTCACGTAAAATTCAAAGAGAATGATGCTACCTTACAGCAGGAAACTCTGGGGAATTTGGGGGTGAATCTTATTTTTGGTGCATTTACTTATTTTGATAACCCAAGAAGATTGATAGAATCTCTGTATGATGATGTAGCAACAGATAATCTGGAGATTGATATGATCGATTTCAGCGGTCCAGCTTTCGCTTATGTAGACAACAGATTGATGTCTCTGCAATTGGTGAAAAATAATATGACCGATGCGGTGATCTTCAATTCTCAGGGGAACAATATGCTTCCTGCGGATGTTTTGTACAAAAAAAATATTTTTGCAGTAAGAGGAAGTTTCAGACCGGTAACAAGAGTAAATATAGATATGCTCAAAAACGGGATGGATATGTTCCTCAAAGATGCCATCTGTACACAGGAAGAAACTGAGGTTTTAATAGAAATTACCATCTCAAACCTGCGAGCAGACGGAGATATTGACGAGAGAGATTTCTTGGATAGAGTAGACGTTCTGGGTAAATTAGGATATACAGTAATTATTTCAAATTTTTCAGAATATTATCGATTAATAGACTATTTTTCTCATTATACCAATGGCGATATTGGCGTTGCGATGGGGGTAAACAATATGTTGATGGTATTCGATGAGAAATATTACAAAGATCTTTCAGGTGGAATTTTGGAAGCTTTCGGTAAATTTTTCCGAAACGGAATGAGAGTGTATTTGTATCCATATAAAGATCCTGAAACCCATGAACTTTTAAATTCTGAAAACCTTAAAGTAGCGGAAAGTCTGAAAGAATTATACAAATATTTCAAACTCAACAACCGTATTGTAGATATTAAGAATTACAATCCCGAATTTTTGGAGATCTACTCCAGAGAAATATTAAGGAAAATATCCTGCAATATAAGCGGTTGGGAAAAGCAGCTTCCGGAAGGTGTTGCTGAAATGATAAAAGAACGAGGAATGTTCGGTTACAAAGAAGAACTTTCTCTAAAACAATTTTCTTAAAACAAATTTAAAATGTCTGAATTAAAAAAAAGACTTTCGTCTATTCTTGAAAGCCCGAAACATAATACCGAAGAAAAACTTGAAAAAGTTTGTCATTTATTGGATCAGGAAATTTCTTATTTCAACTGGACCGGTTTTTATTTCAAAAATGGAGATAAAAACGAGTTGAAACTAGGACCTTATGTGGGTGCAGAAACAGATCACGTTATTATTCCTTACGGAAAAGGAATTTGCGGACAGGTTGCAGTTTCTAATGAGACTTTCATCGTTCCGGATGTTCATTTACAGGATAATTATCTGAGCTGTTCTATTGATACGAAAGCAGAAATTGTAGTTCCGATCTTCAAAAACGGAGAAAACATTGGTCAGATTGATATAGATTCTCACACGATTGATCCTTTTACCAAAGAAGATTTAGAATTGCTTGAATGGCTTTGTAATGAAGTTTCTAAGATTTTGTAATCTCATTTAAATTGAAAATATAAACTCCGATTATTGTCGGAGTTTTTTTGTGGGTAGTTTTTTTAAACAATTCACTCACAAAGTTTGTCATTCCGTAGGAATCTAAATGTTTAAACTTTTTTTACGCTATTGAGATTCCTCCTGATTGACAAAGTGTATGTTTAATTAATCATTAAAATCAGCAATTAATTTTTTAAAATAATTCTCACATTTCGCAATATGCGTTCCGTACCACGAAAAAGCTTCTCCGTCTACAATCATTATTTTTTTGTCAGGATAAAATTCTTTCAGTTCTGCAATATGCTTTTCTTTAAAAGGAAACGGCTCCGAAGAAAGCATGATAACTTCTGGTTCTGCTAAATCTTCAACCTGAATTTCAGGATAACGGGTTGTATTTTTAAAGATATTTTCAAAACCGATTTCAGATAAAACGTTGTGAATAAAAGTGTCCGAACCTACCGTCATGTAAGGGTTTTTCCAAATCAGATAGGCAGCTTTTAAAGAGGATTTTAATTTTGTTTGATGAAGAACTTCATAAACTTTAAGATTAAAAGCCTGCGCTCTTTCTTCTTTATTAAAAAGCAGTCCTAAATTTTTCACCAGATAATAATTGTCTTCAATGGTTTCAGTACTATAAACAATCACTTTAAAATCTTCCTTCAAACTTTCTACCTGTTCCTTTACGTTTTCTTCTTTATTGGCTAAAATTAAATTGGGTTTTAAACTTTTTATCTTTTCGATATTCAGATTTTTTGTTCCGCCGATGATTTCAATGTTTTTTACTTTCTCTTCGGGATGAATACAGAATTTTGTTCGTCCGATGATTTCATTTTCGGTTAATCCCAAATCAAATAAGGCTTCAGTAATAGAAGGTACTAAAGAAATAACTTTCATAAATAACTTTTAGACTTTGCCTAAAATTACAAAAGTTTTCCCGTTAAGAAAAGTCCGGCAATCGTAAAATAAATTATTAATCCCGTTACATCTACCAAAGTAGCTACAAACGGAGCAGAAGAAGTAGCAGGATCGAGGTTGAATTTTTTAAGAATAAAAGGAACCATAGAACCGGATAAAGTTCCCCAAAGGACGATCATCACCAGAGAAACGCCTACACTTAATCCTACAAAAGCCCAGTGAATTCCGTAGTCGAAAAAGCCTGCTTTATGCCAAATCATAATCCTCAGGAAACCGATAATTCCTAAAATTCCACCTAACAATAAGCCTGTGAAAATTTCTTTTTTCATGACGTACCACCAATCTTTCAAAGTGATTTCCTGAAGTGCCATCGCTCTGATAATCAAAGTTGCAGCCTGCGAACCGGAATTTCCTCCACTGGAAATAATCAATGGAACAAAAAGCGCAAGAACAACAGCTTTTTGAATTTCATCTTCAAAATAGCCCATAGCTGAAGCAGTCAGCATTTCAGAGAAAAATAGAATAATCAGCCACATTCCTCTCTTTTTCACCATTTCTATGAGAGAAGTCTGCGTATAAGGAAGGTCCAAAGCTTCAAGACCCCCGAATTTCTGAATGTCTTCGGTGTTTTGAGATTCAATTTGATCCAAAATATCATCAATGGTTACAATTCCTACCAAAACCCCCGCATCTGTTATAATCGGAAGCGCAGTACGGTCATATTTTTCAAAGTAGGTTACCGCATCTTCTTTTGAAGTCGTAGTTTTTATAGCAACGAATTGATTATCTGTAATATCAGAAACCAAAGTGTCGTCTTCCACCAACAATAAACTTCCCAATGCCAAATCGTCGATCAGTCGGTTTCTTTCATCCACAACGTACAAATGATTGATGGTTTCTACTCTTTTTCCAACTTTTTTTATTTGTTGGAGACATCTTTTTACCGTCCATTCTTTGCGGATTTGGATGTAATAAGGAGTCATTAATCTAGCAATAGAATCAGAATCGTACCCCAAAAGCTTTAGTGCAATTCTTCTTTCTTGTGGATTCAGATGATTGATGGAATACTTAATTAACTCATCAGGAAAATCTTCAAAAAGTGCGGTTCTGTCATCGGGAGTCATTGCATTCAGAATCTCGGAGACTTCGTCGCTGCCAATACTTCGGATGGTTTCTTCCTGAAAATCGGGATCAAGATGAGAAAAAACATCGGCTTTGTATTCTTTCGGAACTTTCAAAAAAGCCAATAGCCTTTCATCAGCGGGAAGTTCGCTCAATCGTTCTGCAATATCGGCCGGGTTAAAAGTAAGTTCGTTAGTATAATTCAAAACCTGAATTTTTTGGATATGCAAAAATAATTCAAATTTCTAAGAAAAGAGAACGATAAGGAAAATTTAAGGATTTATTAAAGGTTAAAAACCTGCTTCGGTAGAAGGTTTTTGTTTTCTCAATTCTTTAAGGATGCTTTTCATGGCGCCGTTTGTTCCTATCTTAATTGAGTTTTCGGTAGATCCCAGAAGACGCATATTTTTGCGATAGGTATCGTAATCTGATGAAGCAATAAAATTTCCTTCGGCATCAAAAAGTTTCAGACTTACAATGACCTGATTAGAAAATACGTATTTGCCTAATCCTACTTTGAAATACTTTACTTTCGGAACAATAACAAAATCGGCATCGTTGTTTTTGCTGTATTCTGATATGGTTTTAGCATCAATACTGTCATATGAAACCTGCACTTCAGATCTCAGTATTCTATTTCGTTTAAATGTACTTACATTATCTGAAACAGTACTGAAAAATGCATTATTGGTAGGATCTTTAATTTCCTCCAGATCTGGTTCTACTTCGGGATTGAAGTATAAGATTTTTTTTATTTTATCGTGAGCGTTGGTTTTCTGTGCTTTTACAGCAGAAATATTGGTAATAAAGACCGTAGAAAATAATATATAAAGTAGAAGTTTTTTCATCTTAATGCTATTGCAAAAGTACTGCCTTTTAATGGGATAACATAATTTATTTAAGAAATTTTTAACATATTTTTCTATCAATTTTAATTTACAGCATCAATAATGTTTTGCCAGATAGGAAAATAATTGTATTTTTGCACCCGTTACATAATAATCATTAAACAATATTGGAATGTACTTAACAACAGAAAAAAAAGCAGAAATTTTCGCAAAACATGGAAAATCTGCACAAGACACAGGTAGCGCTGAAGGACAGGTAGCTCTTTTCACTTACAGAATCAACCACTTATCTCAGCATTTGAAAGCGAATCGTCATGATTTCAATACTGAAAGATCTTTGGTGAAATTGGTAGGTAAAAGAAAAAGTTTATTAGACTATCTTAAGAAAAAAGATATTACAAGATACAGAGCAATTATTGCTGAACTTGGTTTAAGAAAATAATCTATCCGATTCCAAAAATAAAAGCAACTTTGAAAAAAGTTGCTTTTTTTTGTGGCTAAAAATGAGAAAAAATTTATACACCATTTTTTGTATTCAATTTTCTGAGAAGAATTATATTCAATTTTTAATTTAAAGGTTTAAAATATTTTTATTCCTTTATAACAGGAGAAACATTGGTCAAAATTATTACAAGTTTCACAACTTGATTATGTAGAATGAAACCTTTGATACAGGATTTTTACAAAGAAAAACTGATGACAAAAGTGAGCTTAAACAAAGAAATCGCTTCGTATCAACTTTAAAATCTTCTATTTAAAACAAAAACCTTAAATTTGCAACTGAATTTAGACGAAATATAATTAATTAAAGCACTCAATACGGAGTGCAACACAAAACAATTTATGAGTATACCTCAAGCAATTACAGAGACGATTACTCTTGCAGACGGCAGAGAAATCACAATTGAAACAGGAAAATTGGCTAAACAAGCTGATGGTGCTGTAGTCGTAAAAGTAGGCGGAACAATGCTTTTAGCAACCGTTGTAGCCAGCAAAGAAGCAAAAGATGGTGTAGATTTTTTACCATTGACTGTTGATTACAGAGAGAAATTTTATGCTGGAGGAAAAATCCCCGGTAACTTTTTCAGAAGAGAAGCGAGACCATCAGATCAGGAGATCTTAACGATGCGTTTGGTAGACAGAGTTCTAAGACCATTATTCCCTGAAGATTTCCACGCAGAAGTACAGGTAATGATCTCATTAATTTCTTACGACGGACAGTCGATTCCTGATGATTTGGCAGGTCTTGCAGCGTCTGCAGCAATTGCAATTACAGATATTCCTTTCAACGGACCGATGTCTGAAGTGAGAGTGGTAAGAATAAACGGAGAACTTTCTATCAACCCTAATTATGAAGATCTTAAAATTGCCGACCTGGATATTATGGTGGGAGCAACCAAAGATTCTATCGTAATGGTGGAAGGGGAAATGAAAGAAATTTCTGAAGCAGAAATGCTTGAAGCAATTCAGTTCGCTCATGTTGAGATAAAAAAACAAGTTGAAGCTCAGGAAAGATTGGCTGAAAAAGTAGGTAAATCATTCCCAAAAAGAGAATACAGCCACGAAAATCACGATGAAGCCATCCGTGAGAAAGTGTGGAAAGAAACTTATGATAAAGTATATGAAGTAGCAAAATCTCCTTCAAGCAAAGAAGAAAGAGCTGAGAAATTCAAAGCGGTTCGTGAAGAATTTTTGGCTCAGTACGTAGATAATGCTGAAGAATTGGAAAGAGTAACGCCTTTCGTAAAAGTATATTACCATGATGTGGAAAAAGAAGCGATGCGTCAGATGATTTTGAACGAAAAAATCCGTCTTGATGGTCGTAATCCTGAAACAATCCGCCCGATCTGGAGTGAGGTTGATTATTTACCGGGAGCTCACGGTTCTGCGATCTTTACAAGAGGGGAAACTCAGTCTTTAACGGCTGTAACTCTAGGCTCTGTGAAAGATGCAAACATGGTAGACAGCGTAATGGTAAATTACGACGAAAGATTTTTCTTACACTATAACTTCCCGCCGTTCTCTACAGGTGAAGCAAGACCTCTAAGAGGAACTTCAAGAAGAGAAGTGGGTCACGGTAACCTTGCTCAGAGAGCTTTGGCAAATATGATCCCGGAAGAAAATCCTTATACTATCCGTATTGTTTCTGATATTTTAGAATCTAACGGTTCATCTTCTATGGCAACTGTTTGCGCAGGAACTTTAGCTTTGATGGATGCAGGTGTACAGATTAAAAAACCTGTTTCAGGAATTGCAATGGGATTGGTAACGGATGTAAAATCGGGGAAATTCACCGTTCTTTCTGATATTTTGGGTGATGAAGATCACTTGGGAGATATGGACTTTAAAGTAACAGGAACTGCAGAAGGAATCACGGCTTGCCAAATGGACATCAAAATCCAGGGATTATCGATGGATATTATGGAGAAAGCACTTCTACAGGCAAGAGACGGTAGATTACACATTTTAGATAAAATTACCGAAACGATTGCTGCACCAAGAGAAGATGTGAAACCTCACGCTCCGAAAATGGTAATGCTTGAGATCTCTAAAGATTTCATCGGTGCTGTTATCGGACCTGGTGGAAAAATCATTCAGCAGTTGCAGAAAGATACAGATACCGTGATCGCTATTGAAGAAATTGGAGAAATCGGAAGAATCGAAATTTCTGGTGTAAGCAGAGAGAAGATCAATGATGCGATTGCAAGAATCAACGAAATTACTTTTGTACCAGTTGTAGGTGAAGTTTACCAGGGTAGAGTAGTGAAGGTGATGGATTTTGGTGCTTTTGTAGCGATTGCAAAAGGTACTGAAGGTTTGTTGCACATCTCAGAAATCGAATGGAAACGTCTGGATAAAGTTCCTTACAACGAAGGTGACGAAGTAGAGGTGAAATTTATGGGTTACGATGACCGTAAAAAAATGAAACTTTCAAGAAAAGTTTTGTTGCCAAGACCACCAAGACCAGAACAAAAACCAAGAAATGAAGGACAGGTAAACCCAGAAGGTAAAGACGAACCGGGAGAACACAAACCTTTGAACGAAGCTTAAGATTATTACAATCAATAATATGAAAACCACCGAATTTCGGTGGTTTTTTTGTGGGGTTTGATCAAATTTCAATTTATAATATTTGTTTATTTTTCAATTAAATTTTTATCAATAATCCATTGATCATTAGTTTCAAATTTTAACAATTCTTCTTTATTTATGTTATCTGTTAAAACTGCAAAACATAACAAATGAGTAGGACGTGAAAAACCAACATACATCATTTTTAGTGCTTCTTTACCTGTTGGTTTATTGCAATCATGATTTTGAAAGAAAAGGGGATTTTTTTTAGTTTGCTTATTTAATTTATTTGTCTCATAAACAGGTGTTTTGTATGCTGATTCAATATACATTGTTGCGCAATGAGTTTGCCCTTTTACAGAATGTACAGAACTTACTTCTATATTAATGTGACTCTTCACTTCTTTTTTTTCAATTGTTTCGTTTTTATTAATTTCAATAAATTGATAATTCACACTATTAATAAAGTCAGTTGATTTGTTTATGTTTTTTGGAATATAATTTTCTTCATCATACCAATTCCATCTAATAAAAACATTTGAAATATATTCTTTTACCTTTTTGTAAATATTTTCATATTCATTATTTGTTACTAGACAAAAGCACCAATCAAAGAGATTTGCTATAAAATTATTATAAACTTCTTCACCTTGATTTTTAATAAATGAAATTAATGTACTTTTTCTAAAATGTTTCTTAGTTTCCAAATCAAAATAAGTATCTTCATATCTTAAAATTCTTAAAAATGAATTTAAAATAGATTTTCTGACTGCTTCTAATGTCTGTTTTTCTTTATCAAATAATTGCAAATGTTTTTTTAAACAATCAAAATCTTCTTTTTTTGCCTTACTTTCTTTTGAATAATTTTCAAATAAATCTTTAAGACGAATTTTTTTTATTCCATCTTTATCTTGTTTCTGTTCATCTTTATCCCAAACTGTACTCCAGCCAATAATTTAAAAACCATTTTTTATATTTTCTTCACAATTATCCAATTTATTCTCAATTATCAAGTCTTTAAATTTTTCCTCTAATTGCTCTCCTGTTGTTTCATTATTAAATAAAATTAAATGAGGTTTGATTGTTTTTTCAAGTCTATTTAATCCTTTAACTACAAAACGTGGGTTATTATTTTCATCTTTTTGTGGATCTAAAGTAAAGCCATTTACTAAACTTGCAATTTCTTCTGTTAAACGATATGAGCTTTTTAAATACTCTATTTTTCTAGGTTTCCAATCACATTCTACTTTTATTTTTTTGCCTGAGCTATAAATAGATTGATTTATGTCTCCAATTCTTTGAATTACGGTTTTAGAACTTTCGCTAAAGAAAATATCATCAATAATTTTAATTTGAAATTCTTCTAAATCTTGCATTTCATCGATAAGAACATATTTGAAACGATTTTGAAGAATATTTGTTATTGGAAAATTATTTATATGTTCATTTGCTAATACAAAAGAATCAAAATACAACAATGAACCTTCTTTTTTTAAATTATCATAGATAGTTTTAAGTTCCTTGCCTGATTCTGTTGTAAATTTTAATTTTTTATCCCAATTTGGTGGAAATATATCTGAATAAAAACACTCATCTTTTTCATTAATTCTTATATCTTGGACTAAATCTAGTATTTTTTTAAAATCTGATGAATATGTTTTTAAGTGAGAATTAAAATCAAATAAAATTTGTTTTTCTTCCTGAATTAAACTTGATGATTTTATTTTTTCATAGTTTTTTTGAATACTAACCAATGAGTTATTTTTATCTATAAAACCTAAATCTTTATATTTATTGAATAATGCTTTTTTATCTTCAATATTATATTCGTTTAAAAAATCTTCATTTAAACAATTGAACTTGTCTTTTATGTTTTTATCTAATAACTTAAAAATGGCACTAGACTTATTGTAATAAATTTCCCTAGTTATTTTTTCATAAATTAAGTCATCTTCATTTTTTCTTATATATGAGCCGTATTTTTTAAAGCAAGATTGATTTGCTAAATATTTATTTATAAAACTTTGAATAGTGCCAACAAAATTTGGATATTCAAATAGGTGAGGACAATGTTTATTTAGTTTGTTTTCTATTTCATCTATTGCATTATGAGTATGTGATAAAACCAAAATGGCAGAACCATCGTTAAAAGGCATTTGTCTAGATAAACAATATAGCTTAGCAATTAATGCAGTTGTTTTTCCACTTCCTGGAACTGCAAGTAAATCACAAGTATCAAGTTTCTTTATAAAATTAATACGTTCTTCATCAAAACGATTTCCTCCAATAAAAATGCTTTCAGCTTCCTTTATGTGATCGTCTTCTATCTCAATTTTCATTGCAAGCATGTTTTATTGAATCAATTATATAGTAAAAGGAATCTTCTTTACTAAATTCTAAAGTTTCTACGAATTTAATTTTTTCACTTAATTCGTAAGCTAATTCTGTTTTATTAAGGTTTTTACTCAAAAGTAATTTTGCTAATCCTATTTCCCAATTTTTTTCAGAATCAATATTATTGAATGTATTTGAATGTAATTTTTTTAAAACTTCTTTAAAATAAACTCCTAAAGTTTCAGACTTTAATAAACACCATTCAAAAGTCCAAAGCCTAGAAACGAAAGGTTTAACATAATCGCTTTTTCTATCTAAAATATCATCTTCTTTTATTTTTACTAGATCAGAATGATTACTGATGTTTTGATTTACGTATGTATACTGTTTTTTTGTTTCAATTTTTTTTTGTTTTCCATCTTCAATAAGAGCTTCTCTTTCATATTCTCTTTTATCTAAATCAGTTACAATAGAAACTGGAACTTTTAATTCATTCTCATTCTCTTTTCTCAAAAATACTTTCGCAAAATCGAGATATGCAGTTGAACCTACATTAACTATAGAAATCTCCTTCTTTGTTAAATCACAATTTATTTTTTTTGCAATTTCAGGTATTAATAATTCCTCTGACCAACCTTCAACTAAAATCACACCTCTTGCAAAAAATAAATTAGATTTAGTAACATCTAAAAATCTTTTAAGGTACTTATAGCTATTTTCATATTTACTCTCTTTAGTTTTTTTTCCTAAATATGTATATTCTTCCCCTAAAGGAAAAACGTTTCTATCTTTACAAAGAATCAGTGATTTCAAATCAACTTTTGATGCAATATTTGGGCTGTGAGTTGTTAAGATAAATTGAATATCTTTTTCTAAACTTAATTTCTCAATGATTTTCATTTGTGCTTGAGGATGTAAATGAGCCTCAAGTTCTTCAATCATACATAGTTTTAAACCATTCCAATTTTCTTTTCTTAAGTGTAATAATTCGGCAGCCATATACAAGCGATTCATTGTGCCGAGTCCTAAATTATTTTGTTGTTCAATTCCTAAAGATAATTTTTCTAATATATTTTTTATGTCAGTATTGCCAAATGAAAATTTTCCTTTGTGTTTGTGATCAATAAATCCTTCAATAAAATCATCAATGACATCTTTTATTTTTTCCTTATATCCTCTTTTTTGTTCATCTTTCTTAAAATCGTTAGTAATTGTGTCATTTATAATTTTGAATTGATCTTCAAACTCATGTGTAAATCCAACTTTTTTTTTAAACAAATAATGTTCTTGTAAAATTTGCGAAAGTCTAGAATTTTTCTTTGCAGTTAGTTCACTATCAGCATCTCTTAAAGCTTTTAAGTACGTACATTTTAAATATTCTCTTGCATCAGCATTTAGTAAGTGACCTGTTCCATCCATTCCTGCTTTTACATCTGATGGAATAACTCTATTATTTCTATATTCTGCTTGATAAATCAAAATAAGTTTAGGACGTTTCTCAAATTGTCCTTTTTCAATTTCCTCATCTTCCCAACCCAACCATTCAATAAAATGTTTGGCTTCGTCATTAGATATACCAGAAAATTCTATTTCTATTCTTAATTTGTCAGTTTCACTGTTAAAATCTTCTTTTTCAACCTTTATCCATTCATAAGCATGAGTTTTTAGAACTAACTTAATAGCATCTAAGATTGCAGATTTTCCTGAGTCATTTTCACCGATCAATACATTCAAACCTTTCTCAAAAGGTACAGTTAAGTGAGGATTATCTAAATCAAAAGAATCACTAGATCCGTATTTTCTGAAGTTCCAAAGTTTAAGCTGAGATATATACATAGTTAAGTTTTTTCAAATATATGATTTCTTGCTAAGAAAAAAATTACGGAAAACCGTAACCTTTATTTACATAACGTTTTACCTTCTTCACAAGTACAAAAGAAATATTTAAAATCTGCAGTTTTGAGATTGCTTCGTCACTTCGTTCCTCGCAATGACATGAACAGAAATCGCCTCTGTTTCTAATTCATGAATGCATGATCTGTTTTATCTGATCTTTCCTGATAACGCTGTAGAATATCTGTTTACGTGTTGAAGTGAATTAATAATATGGATCTTAAAATGAATTTGACTGATTTAAGTAACGGTTAGAAATATGTTGTCAAAAGTTCTGTAGTAAAATTAGCGTTATTGTTTACATTGCGCTAACTTCTAAATCTTTGCTGCTCAATTCAAAAAAAAATATTGTCGACAGAAATAAACTGAAATTCAATAATTTAAATAATTGTCGTTTTATTCCATAGAATTGTTGTATCTTTGTAAGATAGTTAATAAAAAGGTTTCTGCTTTTTCATCGTAAACAGTTTAGAATACTCTTTATCTCTCAGTTTTCTTTATTCTGACTGCCAATTATTCAATTTCGTTTTTTCTGAATGAATAGCTGTGCTGACAAAATGAATCTGCAATACTGACCAGCAATTCAGAACACCTTTTTACTTCTTTTGCAGGAAGCAGAACATGATTAAACATCATCACCCACTTCCCGGTAACGATTATAAATCCTAAAAAATTTATTATCCGAATGAAGCAGAATCATTAGAAGAATTCAACAGAAATCTTTTTATGATGATTGATAATACCCTTTGGTGAGCGTAAAGATTGAAAGATCACGGTTCATCAAAATGAAATCGAAAAATAACAATTAATATACAATAATATATGGCGGATTCTTTCTCAAAAAAAGAAAACTTTAAGAAAAAATTACAGAAGCAAAAGGAAAAAGCGATGCGTCGCGAAGACCGAAAAAACAGCAATGACAAAGGAAAAAGTCTTGATGATATGATTATGTACGTAGATGCAAACGGTCAGTTAACAAGTACACCTCCCGATAACTCTAATACAGAGGCTATCAATTTGGATAACATTCAGTTGGGTGCAGCTCCGATTCAGGAGGAAGATCCTATCAAATCTGGTATCGTTACATTTTTCAGCGATAAAGGATACGGATTTATCACAGAAGATAACTCCAAAGAAAATGTATTCTTCCACAGCAACAACTGTATCGATATCATCAAAAAAGGAAACAAAGTATCTTTCGAGAAAGAAAGATCTCCAAAAGGTTTCTCTGCGATTAATATCAAAATCATCAGATAGTTTTTTAAACTATATATAAAAACAAAACCGTTTCAGCAATGAGACGGTTTTTTGTTTTAAGAATAGAGCGTTTCTCTTATTTCCACTAAAATCTTTGTTGTTTTTCCAAGATCAGGAAAATCAGGAAGCTTGGAAATCGAATGATAATGTTCTATTGATTGTATCAGCGTTTCAGCTTTTTGCATCACTTCATTATACGACCAGTTTCCGGCTTTGATGTCTAATAATTCGTCCCTGTTTTCCACACGAATGTTCAAAGAACCGGTTTTGAAAATCTGTTCACAAGACTGTAAAAGCCGAATCGTGTGCATCATGTTTTTGCTGTCGTAGTTTTGTCCGTGGTTTTGGTTCACGTTGTAGCGGTCTTCATTGCGTTCGGAAACCCACTTCCAATATTCTCTATAGTCTTTACAATATGTAGAATAGGCATCGAGATTACAAAACATAAAAGCAACTGATTGTTCACCTTTCGGAATTGATGATAAAGAAACCTGATTGGCTTCTTCATTTTGAATAATTCCTTTATAAGCTAAATCTCCCGATTTATCATAGAAAAGTGCAAACATTCCTTTGGTGTTGTCGATGTTGACTAATCCGCATTTTTCCTGAGTTTTTCCGTTTTCTGAAAGCCATTTTTTTAATGGAACGGAGCCGTTATTCTGTAAAATATAACAGAAATCGAGAATTGATTTTCTTTCTTTATCAATCGGATTCAGGATTTTTTTATTGAGTCCTTTTGCTTTCTTGATCTGTGAAATGGCATAACCTGCAAAAGTATCTTTGCATAATTTAGAAAGAAAATCTTCAGGTTTCAGCAAATCCATCAACGGATTTCTATATTGAATACAATCTTCAGGACTTGCCAGAATTTCCAGAATATTCGGATTATTTTTCTGTAATAATTCTACCAGTCTTCCGATTTCGTAATACGTAATATCGTTGGTTTCATTGGAAATTTGCGAGATGTAATTCAAACCATAAAATTCTTCTTTCGGTAAATAATACACTCCTTTTATATCGGTATCCGAGTTTTCGGTAGCGAGACCAAAAGAGCGGCTTCCGGAGATGGCTTCGAGGAGGATGAGGTTGCGGGATTTTAAATATGAAATATCCATTCTATGTATAAATTACTTCGCCAACTTTAGCGTTTTTTAGTCTTTCAATTATTTCTAATCCATGTTCATAATTATCACATGGAATTATTAATTTATTGGGTGGATTTTTAATACCATTTATAACAGCATAATTTCCTGCCCTCATCATTTAAATTTTCAAAGTTCCCAGTATTTTAGGTTTAATGATTCTCATTAATGAGTTTTTTTGTTTACTAATTTTTTCCGTTTCTTTAAAGCTAAATTTTCAAGAAAAATTAACAGTTTTTTGAATTGTATTTTCCATTCCTCTTTTTCAGTGAAGTACAATTCAGAAGTTCCTTCCACAGAAATAAAATATGATTTTCCGTTCCAATTTAAGAAAACTTGTTGGGAAGAAATATCACTGATGCAAAGTCCTGTATCAAAAGAATATTCGGATAAAGTGAGTTCGTTTTTATCCACATATTCGATGAAATCCCAAACCGATTTTGGAACTTCTTCTAAAATTTCCTGTTGTTCTTCTAGTTGAAAACCCGAATAATACAAATTTACTTTTGTGAAGTCTTTTATAAGCAATTCAAACCCATAAAGATGCTCGGTAAAACCATCCTCAAAAGAATAGGCGAAAATATATTCTTTCTGAAGTCTCAATTTATTATTAAGATATATTCTGTATTGTGGTGTCTTATTCATTTTTCTTAATTTTTCACACAACTCTCGACAATTACCTCCAAAGCTTTCTCAGCATCACAAGCATATAAACCGGAACACCAAGACGGATTGGCTTCAATTAAAGCCCAACCTTTTTCTTTGATTATTCCAAAATCCAAAACAATTGCTTTGGGAAGTGTTGACGAATATTTATGAATGAAAGAATTGAAAAATTTGTACAAATCTTGTTCTTCTTTTTCAGAAAGCGGATTCGTATCAAATTCACTGTTTCGCCAATAAGAAGAATGTGTTTTTATTTCATTATTTAAAACAAAACATCTTACTTCGAGCTCCCATTCCACAACTTCTGAGGTAAAAACCATGCTGTCCAAATCTAAAGTGTGAAAACCTTTGATGTCAGTGACTTTATCAAAAACTCCGGCTTTAAAGCTTTTAAAATCAGAACACTTGATGAAAATATTTTCTTCCTCAACAAATTCTTTCAGATGTCCGTAAGAAATTTTGCGTCTTGTAAATTGCTCTGAAATTTCTGCGAGCCAATTATCTTTTGGTTTTGTTAATGTTAAATTACATTGTTCAGCCACGATTTCTGCATAAATATCTTCACCATAAACCGCAATTACATCATCCCGAAATTCTTCAGGAACATTCCATTTTGCATTGAAACGATTCAATTCATAAGGTGAATTGATAGATGCTTTTTTAAGGTTGTTACTGTCTTCCGTGTATATGGGAGATAGGGCGACGAGATTTTTCATGCTATTATTTTTTCTGTTTTTAATTTTTCGATTAAATTATGACGTTCATTTTCAGATAGACCATCAAAAAAAATGATCCATCCTTCTGGATATAATCTGGCGTGAATTAAATTTATTTCGTTTTTCCAAATATGATGGTACTTATCAGAACATTCGACGATAAATTCATAATCTGAAAAATACCCCGAAAGTAAATCAATATTACAAATTAAATCATTTCCAAGTCCCGGAAGATGAGTGTAATGTCGATATTCTTCAAAAAATGCTTGTTGTTCTATAAGGGTTTCAAAACTTTCAAAATAGAAATAGAAGTCATAAGAATCACAACCACAGTCTCTCAATGCAATTTCTCCGTTTTCTGAAATATACAAACTGTCATTTATAGAAAATAAATTTTGTCCTTTCCAATGATAGGTATTGATTCCTTTATGTTCTTTTACTTGTTTTGGAGTAAAAATATGAATAATTGTATCTTGAATATGAAGACCGGAAAAATTCTTCTGAAACCTTAGAATTTCAAAAGGGTTTTGAAGATGATAGAAATTTAAATGCTTTTCTAACACTTCTAAATCTATTTCATACTCCTTATTTTTTCCTTGCTTCTCTAAAAAGCTTAAAGCACTTTCAGATAATTGTCTCATATTTATTTTGATTTATATTCCTAATATCTCCCTAAAAACTTTCTCCATCTCATTCTTATCCGAATTTCCAGAAGAAAGCGTTTTAGATTTTTCTTCGTTATCCAATATCATTTTCTCCAAAAATCCAAAAAGTTCCCAATCATTAGGATGCTCATAAGGTTCTCCTTTTGTAGCTTTTAAAGCGATTAAATTTTCTATTTTCGCTCTTGTAAAATCATCGACCAAAGCCAGCAATTCACTGAACAAAACGGGTGGAACAGTTCCTTTTTCTACTATCCATTTTCCTGTCAATGCTGTTCGAAGACAGTAGAAATAGCTTTTCAGTTTTACTTCATCGGTTCTGCAGGCTTCGAGATATTTTTTGCTCATGCTCAGATAATGGTAAGAAACCGCTATCGGAGAAAAACATTCATCTGCCAAAGGTTTGAAGAGTTCATAAAATTTTTCATTTTTCACGTAAACGATAGGAGAGTAGAACCAACTCAGCAAAGCTGCATTCGACTTTAAAAGCAAATGGAAAGTCTTTCTCAGATCCCATCCCGAACCGTCTAGATCATCTTTGGTCATAAATTCTATGGTTTCATCTTTATCCCACGGCGAAAGATACCAGTCTTTTTCGTGTCGATATATGAAACGTATGTCGTAATCGCTGTCAGGAGATGCAAAACCCCAAGCTCGGCTTCCGGATTCTACAGAAAGCAATATTTCTATGTTTCTTTTTGCTTCTATTTCTTTTAGTTTTTCTAATATTTTTGGTGTCATTGTTTTGTCTTTATAATTAAAATTTTAGTTATCAAGTTTGTCATTCCGCAGGAATCTATGCAAAGTTATTGACGACGTTAAGGTTCCTGCGGAATGACAAACTATGTGAAGATTTTAGAGAAAGAAATGACCAAAATTCCTATGCTTTTCTGAATTTTTTCTTTTTCTTCCACGGCGCATTTTTCTGCACATCTCCCGCCATAATACATCCGTAAGGCATCACTTCGTCCAAAACTTCACACAATCCGTATTCTTCAATCTGCGCTCTTACATTTTTGGCACTTTTATAAGCGGTCGGAAGTTCAGAAATATCAATTTCATTGGAGAAAAAACGGATGTCTAATCCTTTGGTTTCTTCTGCAAAAACTTCTTCAATGGTTTTATGCGCCAAAGATTTTTTATGTTGTGTTCTGCTGAAGTTTCTTCCTGCTCCGTGTGGTGCAAAACCTAAGTTTCTTTCATTGGTTTTTCCCTGAACAATCAAAACGGGTTCTGACATATTCAACGGAATCAATCTTGGTCCTGTAATATCGGGCATAAATTTATCGTCAAGCGGAGTTGCACCTTTTGCATGGTAAAATAAATCTCCGTCTTTGAAAACGAAATTATGTTCGTTCCAGTATCGATCTTCTTTCTCGATTTCCATTTTGTTTAAAACAGCATCGTGAATCGAAGTATGGTTTTCTTTTGTCCAAGTTCTTATCAATTGCAAAGCTTCCCAATACGATTTCCCTTCCTCGGTTTCGTAAGGAATCCATGCATTTTCTTTCAACGTTTCCGGCGAAATTTCCATCCTGAATTTATTTGCTACTTTCATTCCTTTATCATACAAAGCCGCTCCCGGAGCTCTTGAACCATGATGCGTTACCAACATAGTATTTCCAGTATTTTTTGAAGTTCCTACAAATAAGAAATGGTTTCCGTCTCCCTGTGTTCCCATATGAGAACGGGCAATGCTAATTAATTTTTCGTCATTCAGGAAATCGTTTTCTCTGAAAGCATCAATTAATTCCTGTGACATCGGCATTTGCGAACCTCTATCTCTACCACCATATCCGAAATGTGTGATTGAATGTGCTGCATCCAAAACTTCTTTAGGATCTGCTTTTCCAAAATCGGTTAACATCACCGAACAACAAATATCTGCACTATGAAATCCGGGATGAATCGCGTTTTTTGCAACAACAACTCCACCAACGGGAATCTGACCTTCCGGACCTGTAGGACAAGCATCGGGCATTATTGCACCTTTTTCCAAAGTTGGAGTTTTCATCAAAACTTTCATCGTATTGATTACTTTTTCCACATTATCATTTTCACTTTCGTGTTCGGCTCTGATGTTGATGACAAAGTCTTTTGGATTTTCGTGAAGTGGAATTAATTCTGGTTGTTTGAATTGTTCTAAATATTCTGTGATTTGTTTTTCGTCTAAATTATTTTCGTTGATATGAGCAATTGCTTCTTTAAACCATTTTGCTGATCTATATCCTAATTCTATTAAATTGTTTCCGTTAAATTCCATTTTGTTTCGTTTTGATATTGCAAAGTAATTACCTTTGTGCGCAATAATTTTGCGCAGATAAATTTATTTTAATTATTTTTGAATTTAGAATTAACCAAAAAAGGCGCAAAAGTTTTTTAATACATCAATCAAGTAGTTTTTAGTTAAATCGCCGAGGATATTTTAGAGAAGATAAGTTTTTAAAGATCAAGATTTTTTGTGGTTTGATCTAAAATATTTTCAAAGTGTTTATTTAATGGTTCTAATGTATTAAAAGAAATTATGGATGCCTATTTTTAATTACAACGCTATGATCAACTGTCATTTTGTCATTCCGAAAGAATCTAAAATACGTTGAAAATTAAGACGTTTAGATTCCTACGGAATGACAAACAAACCGTTAAAAATTAAGTTATTACTAATCATGAATATTCATAAAACGAATTTGTGATTCTTTTCAATTTAATATTTAAAAATAAAAATATATGCTATTCGAACAATTAGAAAAATCACTGGAAGAAATACAGTTTAAAGATGTAATTGCTTTTATTGATGAACATTACGATTTTACGCCATCAAAATTCACTAACGGAAATACAATTAATGAAGCAGATCAAAATAACGGTTCCTGTAAAGTTTTCAGTTTTGCAACGCTGAATGATTTATCCAAACAGGAAACACTTTACCTTTTCGGAGAGTTTTACAGAGAAGATGTGCTGAAAAATCCTGAAGGAAAAGATCATCAGAATATCAGAAACTTTATGGAGTTCGGTTGGGATGGGATTTCTTTTGAAGGAAATGCATTACGCAGAAAATAGAAATTTATTATCAATCCCAGAGTTGAAAACTCTTTTCAAATAAAATTCAGCTTGTAATGGAATACAGACATGAAAAAATATTTTGCAGCGGAAATTTTAAACTTATTACAGAACTGAATGATTTTAGAATGGCACTGTGGATTAATGGCTTTGGACTTGAAAATGCAATGACAGGGGAAGAAATTATTCCCTTAATTTCATTTTTTAATCTTGAAAATATTGAGGAACTGGATGAAAACGTTTTAAAGATAAAGTTTAGAATTTATCCTGAAGGCTCAAAATATTATACAGTTGAAGTACATCCTTTTTCTAAAAGGTTTGAATACGAAGGCAGAATTTATTCAACAGATCTTTTTTATAAAACAATTACCGGAGAAGATTTATAGTAAACTGTTAGAAAAACTCAATTTTATATTTTTAATTGCTCATTAATTTAAACTAAATAAATGTCATCGAATAAAAATGCTCTTATCCGTTACAAGACTTTAGATAAATGTCTTAAAAACAAATATCGACAATACACTTTAGAAGATTTGATTGATGAATGTTCCGAAGCCTTGTTTGAATTTGAAGGCAAAGAATCTTTTGTAAGTAAAAGAACCGTTCAGCTTGATTTGCAGAATATGCGCAGTGAAAAATTCGGGTACGAAGCGCCGATTGAGGTTTACGAAAGAAAATACTACCGATATAGCGATCCGGATTACAGCATTCACAATATTTCGGTGAACGAAAGTGATTTGAAAGCGATGAACAATGCGGTGCAGATTTTAAAGCAGTTCAAAGATTTTTCGATGTTCAAAGATATGAATGGAGTGATACAAAAGCTGGAAGATTCTATTCACGCCACCAACCAGAAATCCATCATTCATTTAGATAAAAATGAACAGTTAAAAGGGTTGGAACATATTGATATTCTGTATGAAGCGATTTTGAATAAAAAAGTTTTGAATATTTTATACAAAAGTTTCACAGCAAAAGAATCCAGCAATTTTGTTGTACATCCGCAATTGTTGAAAGAGTATAACAACCGTTGGTTTTTGATTTGTCTTCACAAAGGAAAAATGTATAATCTTGCATTAGATAGAATGGAATCTATCGAAACTGAGGAAAATATTTCGTATATCGACAAAGATCTTGACGGAGATGAATTTTTCAAAGATATTGTAGGAGTAACCGTCTCTGAAACAATGAAACCCAGAAATGTGGTGTTTTTTGTTGATGCTTCCAACACGCCTTACATCAAAACCAAACCTTTACATAAAAGCCAGGAAATTGTAAGTGAAAATGAAGAAGGAGCAATTTTCAAGATTTGCGTCCAGATCAATTATGAGCTTGAACGGCTTTTATTAGGCTTCGGAAACTGTCTTATTGTTCACAAACCGAGAAATTTAAGATTGAGAATGGAAGAGAAATTTAAAAGTGGTCTTAAGAATTATGAGAATCTTATAATTCAGGAAGAGAGAGAATAATTGATGATAAAAAAATATGGCGCAGAAATTGTAATTGTTATAAAAAAAATAAACTTATATGAAATCAAGACTTTTAAAAACCGTACTTACATTGGTTGCGCCACTTGTTATAGAATTTCTGATCAAGAAATTTACAGAAAAAAAAGAAGTGAAGGATTCTAATAAACAAATTCCTTCTCCCCACTAAATAATTAACCTATATTTTCTAAGCCTTACTTTTTTGTAAGGCTTTTTTTTATACAAAATCGTAGATTCCATTTTTCCATCCCAATACTTTTGAAGAGTCTGCATTCAGCCAGTTTTTGAGAATGGTTGCATATACTTTTCTGAAATCTTCGGTGTATATTAAATCTCCTTCGTTGAGGTTTTGTAAATCGGGTAGGGCGTTCAGAATTCCCTTCTTTTTTAATCCGCCACTGATGAAAAACATTTGATTGGCTGTTCCGTGATCGGTTCCTTTACTTGCGTTCTGTGCGACACGACGACCAAATTCTGAAAAGGTCATCAGTAAAATATCATTAAACAATCCATTGGCTTTCATATCGGAAACGAAAGATTTTATTGCATCATTGATTTCTCCGAACAGTTTTTCCTGTCTTTCATTTTGATTGACGTGCGTATCGAAACTTCCTATTGAAAGATAATAAACCTGCGTATTGATGTCGGATTTTATTAATGAAGCAACAGTTTTAAAATCTTTTCCCAATTTTGAATTCGGATATTCCTGAGTTGATTTTTTTGCTTTACTTTTTTCAAAAATGTAATCGGCATTATTGATCGTAGAACCTAAAGTTTTGTACAGATAAGAAACCGTTTCATCATCGTGATGATGATCTTGCTCGTGAAGGGATTTGAAATATTTTTCCTTACTTGTCTGATACAGTTTTTTGGGATCTTTAAAGGCAAAAGCTTTGTTGTTTTCTCCTTTTAACGCCAAACTCAGCATATCGTCCACTTCTAGAGCCTGAGTGGGATGTTCGCATTTGTAACATTCTTCATCCAGATATCTTCCGAGCCATCCTGTTTCCAGAAATTCATCACTTCTACTCGCAGAATGCCAAATATCCATGCTTCTGAAATGCGATTTGTCGGGATTTGGATATCCAACATTATTCATGAGGGATAATTCGCCACCATCAAATAGTTCTTTAAAGTAAGACAACGCCGGATTGATTCCTGTTTCATCATTTAAAGCTAAAGAATTTTTAATCGCAATATTATTTCTTTCTTTAAAATAAATGTCGTTTTTGGTGGGAATAATTGTATTCAAACCATCATTACCACCCGTAAACTGAAGTACAATGAGTATTTTTTGACTTGGATTCAGCGCATTATCCAAAGTCATCGACTGTAGAAAATTCGGTACAAAAAGTGAAGCTGTTGCTAATGAACTTATTTTTAAAAAATCTCTTCTTTTGATAATCATAGGGATAGGTTTTAGGTTAAAGATGTGAGGTTGTAGTTTTTAGGCGATTGTTTAAACTTAAACCTAAAAGCTTCTACCTTTTACCTGATAATTACATCAACTGATATTCCGGTGTCGACATTAAGTTGATGACATTCATTTTTATACTTTGATCAGAAAACTGTTTTACGATGTTCATATCCAAAGAATCAGGATTTACAATCAGATAATCTTCAGCTTTTTTATCATGTAATGCTTGATCTACTTTGCTCCAGTCAATGATAATGTTCGGGTTTTTAAAACTTTTATTTAAAGCTTCGCGGGATTTCATTCCCATATCCATATCATCGTCTTCTTTTGCAGCATATTCCATCGGTCTTAAACCTGACCAGATCTGCGGAATCTGAAGCCTCAACATTAAAGTAGAACTGTCGATCCAAGATTTTCCGTTTGGCCAACCTGAAACATTTGGCGGATAGAGCAACATTTGCCCCAAAAGCTTTTGATAAACCATAATATTTTCAGGATTTTGAATTTCCATGGGTAATATTCTCATCATTCCTGCAAACAGTTCTGTAGGCGATTTTATTCTGTTTCCTATGTTTTTTTTATCATAAAACCAAAAGCTGGAAAATATTTCATTCATCAGTTTTTTTATATCGTAACCTGACTGATAGAAATTTTGGCTCAGATTTTTGATAATACTTAAATCTGGTTTTTCATTGACGAAAAACGTATAAATCTTTTTAGTAATAAATTCTGCCGTTGTTTTTTGCTCCAAAATAATATTCAAAACATCATCACCTGTAAAATTTCCTGTTTTTCCCAAAAAAGTTTTTGTTGCCGTATCGTGAAGTTTTTTTCTCTCAACGAAATTTCCATCTTTATCATAACCCCAACCAGTGAAAGCTCTAGCCGCTTCACGAATGTCTTTTTCGGTATAATTTCCTCTTCCCATTGTGAAGAGTTCCATCACTTCTCTTGCGAAATTTTCATTGGGATGATCTTTTTTATTTTGTTGATTATTGAGGAATTGCAGCATCGAAGGAGAACGGCTGACTTCAAAAAGAAGATCTCTGAAATTTCCTAAAGATTTTTCGCGGAGTGTATTTAGAAGTTGCTTATTGAATTTTGGATTATTAATTCTGGTTGCAAAATGTCCGTGCCAGAAAAATGCCATTTTTTCTCTCAATTGTTCATTGCTTGTCGCAAGTTTTTCCAGAAATCTGAAGTTAAGCTCATTGTTCTGCTGTTGATGAAGTTTCAGCAGTTTTCTTTTCTGTTCGGCATTCTCTTTAGGATCATTATATTCCAGAGGTTCCAGATCAGGAGTTTGATAGGTGATTGGTGAGAAACTTTCTTCTCTGAACATCTCCTGTAAAATAGTTTTAATATTTTTATTTTTCAGCTCATCTATCTGTTCAATTCCGGGGCCGAAACCTGCACGCCAGAGAAGATGTTTATTATTGACTAATGAAGCAACCATAATCCTGATTTTTATTTTTTGATGACTAAATAAAGAAGAGGTTAAAGTATATAAACAAATATTAACGATTAATTATTGTTTGTTACCATATAAAATTAAACAGTTATTTAAATTATTTTATTTTTAAGTGTTTGATTGTTAGTTGTTTGTAAAATAACTGCATGATTATAGCGATAATTTTGAGTGATTTTGGCATGATTTTTACATCTCCCAATTCAGTAAAATTAAAAAATCAGAGTTATGAAAATGTTTAAACAAGCCATTTTAGGTGCTGGAATTTTAACAGCAAGTTTAGTAAGTGCGCAAAGTGCTCAGATGAATAATATGATAAAGGTAGGAGCAACAGCAGGTATTGCAGTTCCTTCAGATAACGTTTCTGCAGCAGTAGGTGTAGATGTAGCTTACCAGAATTTAGTTACTCCCGGATTTGGATTGGGTATCGCAACAGGTTACACTCACTATTTTGGAAAAGAAAATAATGGATATAATAATAACGATGTGGGTGTAGTTCCGGTAGCTGCATTGTTCAGAGTTTACCCTAAACAGACAGGTTTCTATTTCGGGGCAGATCTTGGTTACGGATTTTTGGTAGGTGACGAAAAAGTTGCATCTAATTCTGCGGCAGACAGACCAGATGGAGGTTTTTATCTGAAACCAGAAATTGGATATCACAACAGAGACTGGAATTTCTTCCTTCAATATCAGAAAGTATTTTCCGGAAGCAACGGTGATGTAGCCGGTCAGGACTATAATGTGGGAAGCATCGGAGCAGGATTTTCTTATAATATTCCTTTAGGTAAATAATCTTAAGTTATATAATTAATTATAAACCAAACCTTTTCTGTTTTTTGAAAAGGTTTTCTTTTACCTAGCCAGAATTACCAAAACAATTATTATATTTGATAAAATTTGCGATTATGAACTTAAATCCAAAATTTCCACTTTTTTTACCGGGAGTAAAAAACAGCAATAACCATAATGTTTCTATCATTGGTGCAAACCTTCGTGAAGATATTACCACAATCGCTTATTATATCTCCGGAAATGGTGGAATTGAAACTAGAACTCAAAAAAAATATTCTACCAGAGATTATTCTTCTTTTTCTGATATTCTGAAACAGTTTATACAGGAAGAGCAGTTAGAAAACGTTAAACGTCTTGGGATTTCTGTTCCCGGTCCCGTTTTAAACGGAAAAAGCAGCCCTGCAAGATTAGGATGGAGCTTTGACGTTGAAGAGTATAAAACTACTTTCGGTTTTGAAGATGTTTGTATGCTGAATGATCAGGAAGCAGCAGCTTACGGTATCGGTTTGCTGGAAGACAATGATCTTGATGCCATCTACAGCAGTGGTCATTTAGAAAAGGGAAATGTTGCGATACTTGCGCCTGGAAATGGTTTGGGTGAAGCCGGATATTTCTTTGATGGTAAATATCTGAGACCTTTTGCTACAGAAGGCGGTCATTCAGAGTTTTCTCCGAGAACCAACGTTGAGGTAGAGTTTTATCAGTTTTTAAACAATATTTACGGAATTGTAAGTTGGGAAAATGTACTTTCTAAAACAGGATTATTTAATATCTACAGATTCTTAAGAGATGTAAAAAGACATCCGGAACCGGAATGGCTTTCAGACAAACTTAATAACGGAGACGGAAATTTCACAGAAGAGATTTTCAGAGCTGCTATTGAAGATGATGTGATGATCTGTAAAATTGCTTTAGATACTTTTGTAGAATTTTTAGCAAGAGAAGCTAACAACCTTACTTTGAAGCTTAAAGCTACAGGTGGTTTGTTGATTACAGGAGATATTCCACAAGCTATAAGAAAGTATATTGATAAAGATAAATTTTACGAAAAATTCAAGATCAGTGATAAGATGGAAGATATGTTGAAAAATATTCCGATTTATCTTATTAATAAAGACAGTACCAACATAGATGGTGTTGCACTCTACACTGCTTATTATAAAGACTAAAAAATGCTCCGAAGAAATTCGGAGTTTTTTTATGGATGATTTTAGTCATGAAAAAAATTGTGATAATTGATGTAGATCAATATAAAATAATGAATAAGATAATTACATTTGCAGCAAATAATAATTAAATAATTTTATTCATGAAAAAAATATTCTTGTTAGCGGTTTTAGCTAGTGGTTTGTCTTTCGGACAGTCAAAAAAAGTAGTATCATCAGATGTTCACTGGTGGGGTTATAAAGTTGCAAAAACAGAGTCTAGTTCTCACGATGGTACTGTGAAAGTAAAATCCGGAAATATGATAATGAAAGGAAATGAACTTGTAGGAGGTGATTTCGTTTTAGATATGAATTCTATCAACGCTACAGATCTTTCAGGAGAATACCAAGGTAAACTGAATGGTCACCTTAAAAACGGAGATTTCTTTGAAGTTGAAAAATTTCCTACAGCAAGTTTCAAAATTACATCTGTTAAGAAAAACAACGATAAAGTATACAATAAATTAGTTACAGGGAATTTAACGGTAAAAGGAAAAACAAGTCCTGTTTCTTTCCCTGCAAAAGTATCTTACAACAAAGGAGTGGTGAGTTTAGAATCAAATAAATTCTCTTTCGACAGACAAAAATTTGATGTTGCTTACAAATCTACAATGAAAGATGTTTTTGTGAAAGATGATATCGATATGCTTGTAAAAGTGACAGCGAAATAATTTAATCAAAAAAATATTGTTAAAAGTGTAGAAGTTCTACACTTTTTTTTATTTTTGTTGAATTGTAAATAAAAAAGAATGAAAAGATTATTATTGTTTGTGATGATGTGTGCGAGCATTTCATTTGCATTTGCTCAAAAGAAAGGAGATAAAATTTCAAAAGTCGTTACATCTGAGATCAAATGGTGGGGACATAAGGTGGTAAAAACCGTGCCCACTTCCCATTATGGTAGCCTGAAACTGAAAAGCGGAAAGTTTACTTTTGACAAAACAGTATTGGTAGACGGAGAATTTGTAATTGATATGAGAAGTCTCACTGTTGCAGATTTGTCTGGTGCTGATCAGGAAAAACTAACCAATGATCTGAAGGGATATACTTTTTTTGACGTTAAAAAGTTTCCTACAGCAAAATTTCACCTGAAGAAAATAATTCCTTTGGCAAACAGCGAGTACAATTCTACGATTGTGGGAGATATAACCATCAAAGGTATTAGAAAAACAATTTCGTTCCCTGCAAACGCTCATATCACGCAATTTACGGTAGAAATAGAATCTTCAAGATTTTCTTTAAATAGAAAAGATTTCAAAGTGTTCTATCAAAGTTCATTAAAAGATTATTTCATCAAGGATGAGATGGATATTCAGTTCAAATTATCTACTCAGAAAGTTGATAACGAAAGACCAAGATAAGGTTAAAAAAATCATAAATCATCATGGACAGCTTTTGTAAAGTTGTCCATTTTTTTATTTTAGTCGTATGAAATCAATGCGTGTTTTTTTTAAGCTGTGCGTGCTTTGCTGATTAAAAAAGCTTTGCAAACAAAAATATACAGACAGAATTTAAATAAAATAGTTTTATTTAAATTAAAAATTTTAAAAGTACAAATGAAAATATATGTAGTAAGTGGTTTGGGAGCAGATTTCAAAGTTTTAGAGAAACTGAAATTTCCCGAGCAGCATGAAGTTGTCTTTATCGATTGGATGATTCCTCAAAAAGATGAAAGCTTCGCCGAATATGTTAAAAGAATGGCAGAAAAAATAGATGATTCAGAGCCGTTTTATCTTTTAGGATATTCTTTTGGCGGAATTATGGTGCAGGAAATCAACCGTTTGAAACCAGCCGTAAAAGTGGTCATTTTGGGAAGCATTAAATCTGATAAAGAAAAATCAAGGTTAATAAAAGCAGGTGAAATTACCAGAATTCCAAAGTTGATGCCTGTAAGTTTTTTCAGTGATCGTACCACAACTTTTTACTCTGTGGTAAGAAAGATGTTTGATCCCAAAAATCCAAGAATCACCCAATATTTCAGAGTTCGGGATCCTTATTACTTAAAATGGTCTGTCGAAAGAATTTCAGAGTGGAAATTTGAAGAAAACCCGAATGTCATTCAGATTTTGGGAGATCGGGATATTGTTTTCCCTATAAAAAATTCAAAACCAAACTATATTGTAAAAGGTGGAACCCATCTTTTTCCGGCTACAAAATACAAAGAGGTTTCTAAATTGCTAAATGAAATTTTTGTTTAAATTTAAATAAATATATTTTTTATAGGGGCGTATTTTATTTTTAATGCTTTTTTTAAAAATTTATTTATATTTTTGAAGGGGTTAAAAACAAAATGTATGAAAGTTGGTTTAAAATGGAAAGTTTCATTTATCATAATTTCTTTAGTCGCTATTGGTGGACTTTTCTGGAAGCCGAGTGTAGATTTTCCAAACACAGGTGACTTTTTAGGACAGGAAAATATTGTAGGTTCTGATGTTGCATGGATTTTAGCTGCAGCCGGACTCGTTCTTCTCATGACTCCTGGACTTTCATTTTTCTATGGCGGAATGGTAGGAAAGAAAAATATGATTTCCACCATGTTACAAAGTTTTATTGCTTTAGGTGTCATTTCGATTTTATGGATTGTTGTTGGCTTCTCATTGTCATTCGGAGATTCTATAGGGTTTGAGATAAATGGTGAACATTACGGAATTATTGGTGATCCTTTTACCTATCCGTTTTTCAATCATGTAAGTATTTATCCGCACAAAACGATGGCTTCCACAATTCCTTTTATTTTATTTGCATTGTTTCAGATGAAATTTGCGGTGATTACTCCGGCTTTGATTACGGGTTCGTTTGCAGAAAGAGTTCGATTTATTTCATATCTTTTATTCATGGTGCTTTTTAGCCTGTTTATTTATACACCTTTGTGTCACATGGTTTGGCATCCGGAAGGTCTTTTAAACAAATTTTTCGGTGTGAAAGATTTTGCAGGAGGTACAGTTGTACACATGAGTGCAGGTTTTGCGGCTTTGGCAGGTGCAATTGTGTTAGGAAACAGAAAAAATCCGCATCACGAACCTTCCAATATTCCTTATGTAATTCTGGGAACAGGAATGCTTTGGTTTGGATGGTTTGGCTTTAATGCAGGTTCTGCTCTCAGTGCAAATGCTACTGCTGCAATCGCTTTCGGAACAACAACAATCGCTTCGGCTTCGGCAATGATGACATGGATTTTTTTCGACAGAATAAACGGTAGAAAAGTTTCTGCTCTCGGTGCGTGTATCGGTGCTGTTGTTGGTTTAGTGGCAATTACTCCGGGTTGCGGTTTTGTAACCATTCAGGAGAGTTTGTTTATCGGTTTCATTTCGGCAATCGTTTCTAATTTGATGTTGAATTGGAAAGCTTTAAAGAAAATCGATGATACGTTAGACGTTTTTGCCTGTCATGGAGTAGGAGGAATTATGGGAATGATTTTAACTGCGATTTTTGCTCACGGCGAAAAAGCAAGTCTTCTTCATGGCGGAGTAGGAGTTTTTATGCATCACATGGCTGCATTGTTGTTGGTTTCTGCATTTACATTTTTCGGTTCTCTGCTTTTGTATAAAATCACCAATCGTATCATTACACTTAGAGTTTCCGAAGAATCTGAAGAGATGGGTTTAGATATGTCTCAACACGAGGAGAGCCTGAAATGGTAGTTTCGTTTTAATTACTTTTTTATTTGGGCAGCTTTTCCGCCTTCCACTCCCGCTTTTATGCCTCCGCTTCGCTCCGGCAAAAAGAGCTCCGTTCAAGTCGGACTGCGAAATTGGGTGCAGAGTTCAGGTTTTTTATATGATTAATTGTTAATAAAATATTCATTGCCAAACACTTGTTTAGATTTCATTTCTTTAGAATTTATCGTGTATATTTGCTTTTCATGAAAATGAAAATCACGTATGGAATCTATATCGGTTTTTGAAATTATAAAAGTAGGAATTGGTCCTTCTAGTTCTCATACAATGGGACCTTGGAATGCTGCTTCGGCATTTATCAGAATTATAAAAAGAGAAAGATCAATTGCTGAAGTGAGAGAAGTTTTTCTGGAATTCTTTGGTTCGCTTGCAAAAACAGGAATTGGTCACGGAACTGATATTGCGGGAATTTTAGGCTTAAACGGGGAAGATTTTAAAACCATCAACACATCCAAAATTGATGATATCGTCAATCGCATCAAAGAAAGCCAGATTCTAAATTTAGGTGGCGAAAAGGAAATTCCTTTTGTTTACGGACATCATTTGGTTCTCAATATGTCTCAATCTTTAGATTTTCATCCCAACGGAATGATTTTCAAAGCAATTTTTAAAGACGGTACAGAGCTCGTTCAGGATTTTTATTCTGTTGGTGGCGGTTTTATTGCCAGTCAGGAAAAAAACTCTATTGAAAAGCAATGTGTGCGTACTCTATATCCGTGTCATCATGGCTCAGATATTTTGAAATATTGTGAGAAATTAGGTTTCTCCAAAATGTCAGATCTTATTTTAATCAATGAAGAAAGTTGGAGAACGCAGGAAGAAACAAGAAAAGAAGCCCTGAATATTTGGGAAAACATCAAAGAGTGCATTTATAAAGGGGTTAATAAAGAAGGAGTTTTACCAGGTGGACTCAATGTAACCAGAAGAGCTGCCGGAATCAACAGAAAACTTCTAGGAGATAAAATTTATAAAAATAAAGATGAATGGTTTCAGCAAGTTGTTGAAGCTGAAGAAAACTTTACCAACATCAATAAATGGATTGCCTGTTTTGCGCTCGCAGTGAACGAAGAAAACGCAAGCTTCGGACGAATCATTACTGCGCCAACTAACGGAGCGAGTGGGGTAATTCCGGCGGTTTTAATGTATGCACAGGCTTTTACAGAACATACAACTGATGATGACATTGTTAGGTTTTTATTGGTTGCAGGAGAAATAGGAACTCTATTCAAGAAAAATGCAACTATTTCTGCGGCAATGGGCGGTTGTCAGGCGGAAATCGGAGTTTCATCAGCAATGGCAGCAGCAGGTCTTACCGAAATTTTAGGTGGAACTGTAGGTCAGGTTTTGATGGCAGCAGAAATTGCCATGGAGCATCATTTAGGTTTAACTTGTGATCCAATCAGAGGATTAGTACAGATTCCTTGTATTGAAAGAAATACAATGGGAGCAATGAAAGCCATTACAGCAGCCAATATTGCATTAGAAAGTGATCCTGCAAAAGCAAAAGTAAGTCTAGACGAGGTAATACAAACCATGTGGGAAACAGCTCTTTCGATGAATGACCGTTTTAAAGAGACATCTGAAGGTGGTTTGGCGATTGCAGTGAATGTTCCTGAATGTTAAGATAATTTTACATCGCTTAAACAAGTTCTGATGTTTTATTAAAAATTTCAGGACATTTTTAGTTAAAGATGCGTGCGTTTTCAATGAAAGATCCGCATCTCTTTTTAAGTGTTTTTTATCAAAAAAATGTATTTATGTATTGAATTCAGTTTAAAATTTACTGCCTAATTTCCAAGAGAAATTATTTATTTTGAGATATAAATAAAAACGAATATTTTTGTAATAATTAACAGATTATGAAAAAAATATACATTCTTGCATTTGCATTTCTATCTATAGTTGCGTATTCTCAGGTAAATATTCCGGTTTCTTCATCGAGAGGAATAATTCTTACACAAACCAATCAAAAAATTGAATATCGCAATTTGAAATATGAAAAAGGAAAAGTTATCTATACAAACCTTCAAAACGGTCAACAGGAATTTTTATACGACAATTCTGTGAAAAACATAGAAGAGAAAACAGAGACAACAGTTTTATCTCCAGAAATAAAATCTGAAAATTCTGCATCCTCAATCGTGACTTTACAAAAACCTAAAATTACTGATAAGAAAGAAATTCAAAGCTTTTTATTGCAGGAAAAGGATCCTCAGTACAAGAGTGGAAAATCTTTAAATAACCTCGGAACAGCATTTTTAGTAGGTGGAGCAACGTGTTTTGTTGTAGGAGGAGCTCTCAATCTTTCTTCTGCAAGCAAAACCTATTCTTTTGGCGAAGAAGAACCGAAAGGTTCTCCCATTCCGTTAATTATAGGTTTAGTAGGAATGGGAGTGGGTGTTGTAATGAAGCTTTCAGGGCATTCGCAAATGAGAAGAGCAGTCGAAATTTACAAAAACTCCGATACCAGAAAATTTACGCCAAGTTATTATGTTCTTAACAATCGAAATGGAGTAGGATTGATGATGAAATTTTAATTTTTATCTAGAATTCCTCTTATTTTATTGGCATTTTCTATCAATTCAGCTAAATATTCGAAGTTTTCTTTTTCCAAAGCAGACTTGAATTTTCTGAGCTGAGAAATATGCTCGTTCAAAACATCGAGAACGTTTTCTTTGTTTTGTTTAAAAATTGGAACCCACATTTCAGGATGAGATTTTGCAAGACGAACCGTACTCGAAAATCCGGAACTTGCAAGTTGAAAGATTGTTTCTTCTTCTTTTTCTTTTTCTAAAACCGTATTGGCAAGCGCATAAGAAGTAATATGAGAAATATGAGAAATGTAAGCTGTATGCACATCATGTGATTCTGCATTCATGTAGATCAAGTGCATATCTAAACTTTCTATGATGTTTTTAGCCAGTTCTAAAGCGTCATTTGCAGACTCTTCGTGATTACAGATTACTCCTGCTTTTCCAGAGAAACTCTCTGCAACAGCAGATTTTGGACCATTATTTTCTGTTCCCCACATCGGGTGAAATGCTACAAATCTAGATCTTTTTGGGTGGTTTTTTACCGAATTTACGATTCCTGATTTTGTAGAACCTACATCCATAACGGTTTGAGATTCTGATATTAAGTCTAAAACTTTCGGAAGTATATTTCTTGCAGCATCAACAGGGATTGCAATTATGACTAAATCAGAATTTTTTATTCCGTTTTCCAAATCTGCTTCTTCGTCAATGATATTTAAAGCTATTGCTTCTTTTAAATTATCTTTATTGTTATCAATTCCATAGATGAAATTAACGAGTTTTTTTTCTTTCAATTTTAATGCGATCGAGCCTCCAATCAATCCTACACCAATAATGCTAATTTTCATTTTTTTCTAATTTAAAAATAAAAAACCTCATCCGAGGACGAGGTTTTTAAGTTATATAACAAGAATCTCTATCCCAAATCTGAGTTTAAAATTCTATAATAATATGTTCTGTTTTTATTAATCACAAAGCGAAGGTAATGATTTTTTTTAATTTGAATTAAAAATTGAACGATGAATTTTGTTATACAAGTGAATTTAAGGATTGCTAATAATCAACGTAGAAGGAATGTCTGAAAGCCAAAGACTTTTTGAGTCGATAAGACCGCGCCAGCTTTTTTTGCTTATGAGCATAAGATCCTGAGAATTCAGAAATTCTTTTTCAATTTTCTTCTCATTGTACAGTGTTATATGATTGGGTGCTACTTGTTCTATACTTCTTATAAGTTCTTTTACCTCTATATTATTTCTTATTTGCCCTGCAACGTCCAAGATAATAATCTGAGAATTATTATTGTTGATTAATCTTTTTGCATATTCAAGCAAATAAAAATCGCTCAGGTTAAAAATAGGTATAAATACTTTTTCAGCGGAACAAAATCCTTTATCCACTAAAACTCCCACCGGAATATTGGTTTTATCTAAAATCTGAAGTGTAAAATCATCGAAAGGAGAATTGTTGAAGATGTAGCTTTTACCTTTTACTGTATTTAGTAATTTTTCAGGATTGATGATTTTTGTGGTGAAACCTAAAAGTCTTCCCAGCAAACTGCCTTCATACATCGATTTGCCAAGCATAATAAGCAGTAAATCATAATTTCCCTTATTCGAAATACTTGTAAGATCGCTTTCTATATCGGTTGAAGCTTTAAAGAGCGTTGTTACCTCAATATTTAGATCGTTGGAAGTTTCTATTATATTTTTAAATTGATCGTTTTCATATTCATTGATTTCATAAGTATGCATTTCGTCAACAGGAGCAATATTCATAGCTGTAATGCTCTTGTTGCCATTCATTTTATGGGTGAAATCATTAGCGAGTTTCAGAAGTGTGCTTCCTGATTCCGGATTATCAAAAGAAAGTAATACACGATATTTAGAATCATTATTACTGTTAATATGGTCTTCATCATTTTTAGATTTAAAAATATAATTAATTAGATCTAAAGCAGGTCCTGTCATAAAAGTAGTAAACAAAGCCATAATCACCATCATTGCAAAGATTTCAGGACTTAAAACACCCAAATCATATCCTATATTTAAAACAATTAGTTCCATCAATCCTCTTGTATTCATTAATGCGCCGATTGTAAGGCTTTCTTTCCAGTTAATACCAAGAAACTTTGCAGTTAAGGCACTTCCGGCAAATTTTCCAACGACTGCTACTAAAATAATTCCTCCTGCTGTAATCCACAGATGACTTTCATTCAGCAATCCAATCTGCGTGCGAAGTCCTGTAAATACAAAGAAAAGCGGTAAGAGAAGTACAAGAGCAACGTCTTCTACTTTATCAATAAATAAGGATCTGAATTTTGCATTTTCAGGCATTATTGCACCTGCCATAAAAGCTCCGAATAAAGCATGAATTCCGATAACTTCTGTTGCATATGCCGATAAAATCAACGTTAGGAAAAATATAGCAACCATGGGTTTATTGATCGCGCTTTTTTCTGCCTGAAGATCACCAATTCTTTTCAAAAAAGGTCTTACCAATTTAATCATTAAAAATACATATCCTATTGCCATCAAAATCACGTAGATGGAACTTGTAAACGAGCCTGCTTTTACAATCGCAATTACCGCCGCCAAAATACACCAGGCTGTAATATCATCTGCAGCGGCACAAGTGATGACAATGGTTCCTAATTTCGTTTTCTGAAGATTTCTCTCCTGAACAATTCTTGCTAAAACGGGAAATGCAGTAATACTCATCGCAATGGCAATAAATAAAGCAAAAGAAGTAAACTGAACACCTTCAGGAGCAAATTCCTGATAGATAAAATACGAGAGCCCAATTCCCAATGCAAACGGAATGATAATACTTGCATGACTGATCACAACAGCATCGTGTGCTTTTTTTCTTAAAACACTCAGATCCAGTTCCATTCCTACAATATACATAAACAAAATGAGCCCTATCTGACTTAGAAACTGTAGGTTCCCCAATGATTCTTTAGGAAAAAGAAAAGCAGAAAATTCTGGAAAATACATTCCTAAAAGTGATGGTCCCAGAATAATTCCGGCGATCATTTCACCAATTACACTCGGCTGTTTTATTTTAATACAGATCCAGCCCAAAAGTCGCGCTGCCATAATGATGGTAACAATCTGTGATAGCAATAACGCTAAAGGATGGTGAAGATTTGTCTGAAATGATTCTAAAAAATTCTCCCAAGTAGAACCGTTGTGTGTTTTAATAATGATTTTTTCACCTGCTTCCAATGTTTGTCCCTGTATCAAAAACCAATACATTAAACACGAAAAAACAGCAACGGTAACAATGTAAAAAATAATATTCCTGTATTTTGCCAAACTCATAATCCCAATATTTTTGCGCAAATTTGAAAAGATTTAAATAAACTGCAATATTGATTTTATTTAAATGTAATGAATCCTATAAAAAATGTAATGAAATAAAATTACATATTCCCAAATACTTCTAATAATGCATTTCTGTAAGATTCACCAATGTGGAGTTTGAGGAAATTCTCGTGATTTATTTTAATATTGGTAACGATTTCACTGGTTGAAAAAACTTTGATTGACGAAATAGCAATAATCTCTTTTTTGTTGATCTGTACAAAATCTTTCGAAGGCAGCATTTCCAGAAGTGATTTGAAATTAAGGTTTTTCAAAACAATAATAGAATTGTCTTTTAGCAATATTTCTTTATCACGACTGTCTATTTCTGAAGTTTTGATGTAAGAAATCTGCCGTGTGAAAATAACGGTTTTCCCAATGTTGGTATTCCATTCTATAAAATTCTTCTTAGCAGAATGGGCGTTAATTTCTTTTATTTTTTCAAATGCCTGAATTAATCTTTCTTTTTTGATGGGTTTTCTTACATAATCTACGACATTCAGATCAAATGCTTCTGCAGCATATTCTTTGTAAGCAGTTGTAAATATGATTTTTTTTGAATCTGAAATTAATTCGGCAACCTGTAAACCATTCATTCCCGGCATTTCTATATCCAGAATACAGACGTTGCAGTCGAGGCTGTTAATTTCTTTCAGGAAAATTTTAGGATTATTAAAAGCCTTGATGACTTCTACGTTTTCTATTTGCTCGCAAAGAAGTTTAAGATAGCTTATTGCTAAAATTTCATCATCCAGTATAACGCACTTTATCGGAGAACTCACCTAAATTTATTTTTAATTCTGCCGTGAAGATACCATTTTTTGAGCTTTTGTTGAGATTATAAAAGTTATGGTAAATCATTTTCAGACGTTGATCCAAAGATTGGCTGCCAAAACCGCTGTGTTCTTTCTCCAAAACATTTTTCAGAGAAGCTTTGTTGCTTACTTTCATTGTGAAGATTCTGTTTTCCAATTCAAGCTGTATCGAAATAAAGGAATCCTGAGAGAGGAAATCGGTATGTTTAAAGGCATTTTCGATAAGATCAACAGAAATCAAAGGTGCAAAAACTTTTTCTTCATACATCGGATCTAACTTATCAATTTTGGATTTAATTCTGAAATCAAAAAGCGGATTAATCTTGATTTTATTAATTTCAATCAAACTTAAAGCGAAACTGAATTCTTCTTTTGGACTTACAAATTTGTTGTTGCTTTCATATAAAATATAATCGAGAACATTCGCCAATTTATCAAGCGACATATAGGTTTGATAGGCGTGAGATTGTACCGAATTCAGAATGTTTTTAAAAAGATGGGGATTCAGTTTTGTACCGATATGTTCCAGCTGAACTTCGTTGAGTCGCTGTTCAATGAGTTTATTTGTTTCAGAAAGTTTATTGTTTTTCTTTTTGAAGCTTTGATTCTGACTATATAGATAAATGCTTACAGTGATAAGAGCGAATATGGCAAAAACTCCACCGAAAATCAGATAATCGTGAATCATGTAGTAATTACCATCCATCTCAATAGCTTATTTTATCTTTTTAAGACTCAATAATTGAGCTTCTTCTGCACATTTCTCAAAAACAACTTCATATTTCGGGTTGTTTTTCGGATAAGAAATCACATAATCAGGACAAGGTTTTTTCTGGGCGTGACTTCTGTCGAAATCTACATTTCCTTCTGTGATGATGCTGTCTTTTATAAATTTTTCATTGAGTTGTAATGCAGTCATTTCAGCTTTAAAGCTTTCAGAATATTTAAAATCTTTAGAAAGAGTTTCTGCAATTACTCTGCTGTTGGGTAAATATCCGCTGCAGCTTACTCCTTTTTTATTAAGGACAAAAAATACAATAATAAGTCCCGGAACAAGACCAATTAAAAAAAACTTGATTTTTTTCATACCAAAAAGGGCGATTTCTTTAGAAAATTAAAAGGTTGATGTCGTGATAAGTCAATCCGAAACGGTCGCAGATCACTTTTTTGGTATGTCTGCCTTTATACATATATAAACTCTGTTTCATTTCGTTTTTGCGGATCAGCATATTTTCAAAACCACCTTCTACATCGTAATTCAAAATATAAGAAAGGAAAAAGTTTGAGATTGCCTTCGTCGTTGTTCTTGGCATTTTTGAAGTTAGGTTGGGAAGTCCGCAATGAATTACACCGTGTTTCACAATATAAGGATCTTCCATTGTGGTAAGTTCAGAGGTTTCAATTACTTTACCGTTGTCAATCGCAATATCGATAATTACGCTGCCTTTTTTCATTTTGCAAACCATCTCTTCGGTGACGATGGGTTGCATATTCAATCTTGGAAGTGCGCCGATTACAACATCTGCACGTCTTATACTTTTGCTTAATTCTTTAGGATCAATAATTGAAGTAGGAACTCTACTGTCAACCAGAGTATGAAGTCTTCTAAGCTTAGAAAGTGAATTGTCGAAAACTTTTACACTTGCGCCTAAACCAATGGCTGCTTTTGTTGCAAATTCTCCTACAATTCCCGCTCCCAGAATTACCACTTCTGCAGGTCTTACACCGGTAATTCCGCCAAGCATCAATCCGTTGGATAATGCAAGTAATTCTGATGCATATAAAATGGAAACCGTTCCTGCAATTTCGCCTATTAGTCGTACTAAAGCTAATTGTTTGTATTCGTCTACAATAAATTCAAAAGCAATGGCGTTAATTTTTTTCTCTGCCAGTTTCAGGAAATAGTCTTTATCTCTTAAATTAATTTGCAGTGCAGAAACCAGATAAGTATTAGGTTTAAAAAAATCAATTTCTTCTTCTGTAGGCGGATTTACCTTTAAAATTAAATCCTGACTGAAAGCTTCTTTGGGATCTTTCGTAATAATTGCTCCCGATTCTGAATACTGAAGATCACTGAAAAAAGAACCTTGTCCTGCACCGGATTCTATAATAATCTCATGACCATGCTGTACCAAAACCTGTACTGCATCGGGTGTTATACACGTACGTCTTTCATTGAGACAGGTTTCTTTAGGAATTCCTATGCTGAATTGTTTTCCTTTCTTTATCACTTCCAACTTTTCCTCCTTTGGCATTAGTTCTTCCTCGGAAAAAGGAGTAAAAATATTTGTAGTACTCATTTTAAATTCAAATTATGACTTACAGAAAATTAAAATACAATTGATTTATTACGGCAAAGATACATAATATTTACTCGAAACTGATTTCTCTGCTTTCGCCGTTATTATGAATACTCATGGTGTGATATTTCAGTCCGTACAGTTCTTCTTCATACACTTCCGGCCATTCGATAATACACAGATAAGCATTGTCCAGATATTCTTCAATACCAATATCAAAAACTTCTTCAATATTTTTCAGACGATAAAGATCAAAATGAAATACTTTTCCTTTTGGTGTATTGTATTCATTAACAATAGAGTAGGTAGGTGAATTGACTTCATCCGTGCTTTCTAAATTTTTAAGTAAAAACTGTGTGAAGGTAGTTTTTCCTGCACCTAAATTTCCTTTTAATAATAGAATTGGATGGTGAAATTCAGGAAGTATTTGGTCGACAACAGTTTGCCAGTCTTCAATATTTGTAATGTTGAATTGCATAAAATAGTTTGAGACAAAAATAATTATAAACTCTTACATTTATATAATGAAACTTCTATTTTCCGTATTTTTACACCATGATTTCTAAGCAGACAATCGATAAAATATTTTCAACAATCCGGGTAGAGGAGATTGTTGGTGAATATGTGCAGTTGAAAAGAGCGGGATCCAACTTTAAAGGTTTGAGTCCGTTTCATGATGAAAAGTCGCCAAGTTTTGTAGTTTCTCCAAGTAAGCAGATCTGGAAAGATTTCTCGACAGGAAAAGGTGGTACTGCGATTTCTTTTTTAATGGAGATCGAAAATTTTACATATCCGGAAGCGCTTCGTCATGCTGCTAAAAAATACGGAATCGAAATTGAAGAAGATCAGCGAGAATTTTCTGAAGAAGCAAAAAATGCGCAGTCTGAAAGAGATATTCTTTATAAAATTCATGAAATTGCCAATGAATACTTCCAAAATATTCTTTGGGAAAATGAAGAAGGGCGATCCATTGGTCTGTCTTATTTCCGTGAGCGTGAGTTGAAAGATGAGATTATTAAAAAATTTCAGTTGGGATATTCTCCTGAGAAGAAAAATGCTTTTACAGAATTTGCTTTAAATAAAGGGTATTCTAAAGAAATTTTAGAAAAGTCAGGACTTTCAATCTTCCCTGAAAATTCTCCTTCGGGAATCGACCGTTTCCGTGAAAGAGTAATGTTTCCTATTCACAGTTTTTCGGGTAGAGTTTTAGGTTTCGGAGCGAGAATTCTTAAGAATAATATTAAAACTGCTAAATATCTCAACTCTCCCGAAACAGAAATTTATCACAAATCAAACGTTTTATATGGTTTAAACCAAAGCAAGCAGGCGATTTCGAGAAAAAATATCTGTCTTTTGGTAGAAGGTTATATGGATGTGATTTCACTTCATCTTTCAGGCATTGAAAATGTAGTGGCAAGTTCCGGAACTTCTCTTACGACCGAGCAAATCAAGTTAATTAAAAGACTTACCGAAAATGTAACAATTCTTTTCGACGGTGATAACGCCGGAATCAAAGCGAGTTTCCGAAGCATTGATATGTTGCTCACGGAAGGAATGAATATTCGTGTTTTGCTTTTCCCTGAAGGTGATGATCCTGATTCTTTTGCGAGAAAACATCCGCAGGAATATGTAGAAAAATTCATCGAAAATGAAGCGATGGATTTTATTGATTTTAAAGCTGAAATTCTTCTAAAAGAAGCAGGAAACGATCCTATAAAAAAGGCAGAAGCGATCAGAAATATCGTAAAATCTGTTGGATTTGTACAAAATGCTTTGAAAAGGGAAGTTTATCTGAAAGAAGTTTCCAATAAATTCGGACTTTCTGAGCAAAGTTTGTTTAATGAACTGGATATTCAAAAGCAGATTACCCAAAACCAAACGCCTAAAAATCTTCCGAAAGAAAATCTTCAGCCAAAATTGGAAATTGTTCCCGAAAGTGTGGAACAGGTAGATCCTATCATGTTTGATTTACTGAAACAGGAAAATAATCTGGTGAATCTGATGCTGAATTTTGGGGATGTGGTTCTTCACAGAGAAAATGAAGAAAACGAGAAGTACGACATTACGGTTATTGAAGAAATTCTTCATCATTTCGAAGAGGAGAATTATGAATTTCAGTTGGAACTTAACAAAATTATCATCGACAGCATAAAAGAAGGAATTCAGAATGAAGAGCTAAGAAAAGGAAACTTTTTTGTGACTTTTATGGATGAAAATATTACCTCCAAAGTTGTGGATGCCATTATGCCATTGAACGATCTGGAAAATTGGGCATCAAGAAATATTTTTCCGCCGAATTATGGTGATAAAATCAGCAGTCAGGTTGAAGGTGATATTCTGATTCATAAATTCAGATATATTGATTATTTAATTAAAAAGATTGGTGAAGATCTTCCAAATCAAATGAATAATGAAACTCAGTATTTTGAATCGATCAGAAAAATAACTTTGCTTAAACAGGCCTCAATGAAGTTGTCGGAGATTTTAGGATATTCTCCCATCAAAGGAGTTTATGTGAAAAGGTGACAGAAATTAGATAGTAGAACTCAGTTGGAGAGTAAAATAAAAATCTACAACCTTAAAACTAAAAACTACAACCTAAACTGCCAAAAAGTCTTATAAAATTTTAGGAATAAAAATTGTAAATTACATCTTAATTAAATTAAAAATATACCAATAGAAATATGGACATTAAAAAAGAATTCAGAGATTTCTCTGTAAAACACTTAGGAAACAACGGTTTGGTAACCGATCAGTATATGGGAATGTATGGTCCTACAAACCTTACACCTTACATCATGGAAGAAAGAAGGATGAACGTTGCTCAAATGGACGTTTTCTCCCGTCTAATGATGGACAGAATCATTTTCCTGGGAACAGGAATTGATGATCAGGTAGCAAACATTGTAACTGCTCAGCTTTTGTTCTTAGAAAGTGCAGATCCTTCAAAAGATATTCAGATTTACATCAACTCTCCTGGTGGAAGCGTTTATGCAGGTTTGGGAATTTATGACACGATGCAGATCATTAAGCCAGATGTTGCAACAATCTGTACAGGTATTGCGGCTTCTATGGGAGCTGTTTTATTGGTTGCGGGTGAAAAAGGAAAACGTTCTGCTCTGAAACATTCAAGAGTAATGATTCACCAACCTTCAGGTGGCGCACAAGGTGTTGCTTCTGACATGGAAATCAACTTAAGAGAGATGTTGAAACTGAAAAAAGAATTGTACGACATCATTTCTGAACATTCCGGACAAACTTACGAGTGGGTAGAAAAAGCGTCTGACAGAGATTACTGGATGACTTCTACCGAAGCGAAAGAATACGGAATGGTAGATGAAGTTTTACAAAGATCTAAAAAGGAGAAATAATTCTCATCAAAATAAAACAAAAAAACACGTCAATCGACGTGTTTTTTTGTTGAATAGAAACGGATTTTAGCCCGTTTTGTAAATATAATTCCTTTGGATGTAACCAAAATTTATTAATTAAATCCTTCAATAATTTTAGAAAAATCTTCCAGCTTTAAAGCAGCTCCGCCAATTAATCCACCATCAATATCCGGCTGCGAGAAAATTTCTTTTGCATTATCTGGTTTCACAGAACCACCGTAAAGAATAGAAACTTCGTCCGCAACTTCCTGTCCGTATTTTTCAGCAATAATGCCTCTGATGTGAGCGTGAATTTCCTGTGCTTGCTCAGGACTAGCTGTTTCACCCGTTCCGATTGCCCAAACTGGTTCGTAAGCAATCACAACTTTTTTGATTTCTTCAGCAGAAAGTGTGAAAAGTGCAGTTTCAGTTTGAGTTTTTACAACATCCAAATGTTGTCCTGCTTTTCTTTGTTCAAGTGTTTCACCATTACAGTAAACAGGAATTAAACCTTTATCCAAAGCCAATTTTACTTTTTTGTTGCAGCTTTCGTCGTTCTCACCGTGATATTGTCTTCTTTCAGAGTGACCGATTAAAGAACCAGTAGCATCAACAGATTCAAGCATATCCGCAGAAAGTTCGCCTGTGTAAGCACCGCTTTCAAACTCACTCATATCCTGGGAAAAAACTCCGATTTCGTCTTTCTCAAAAATATCTTTCGCCATCATTAAATATAAAGACGGAGGCGCAATCCAAACTTCACAGTTGGTCGCATTATTGTTTTTATAGCTTAGTAACTGAACCATCAATTGTTGTGCTTCAATTACATTTTTGTTCATTTTCCAGTTTCCTGCAACTATTTTTCTTCTCATAGTTTATCTAAAATTATTTATTAATTCCTTCTAATTTAAACATAAAAGCATACACCAAAGCAGTATCTTTCAGATAATCAAACCTTCCTGAAGCACCACCATGACCATAAGCCATATCTGTTTTTAATAGTAATATGTTTTTGTCGGTTTTTAAATCTCTTAACTTTGCAACCCATTTTGCTGGCTCAAAATATTGTACCTGAGAATCGTGTAAACCTGTGGTCACCAAAATATTAGGATAGTTTTTCTTCTCAATATTTTCATACGGAGAGTATGACTTCATATAAAAATATGCTTCTTTATTGCTCGGATTTCCCCATTCATCGTATTCATTCGTCGTTAAAGGGATCGTTTCATCCATCATTGTATTCACAACATCTACGAACGGAACCTGAGAAATTACACCGTTCCATAGTTCTGGTTTCATATTTACAATAGCTCCCATTAATAAACCTCCCGCACTTCCTCCTTGTGCATACAAATGTTTTGGCGAAGTATATTTTTCTTTTACAAGATATTCTCCTGCATCGATAAAATCTGTAAAAGTATTTTTCTTTTTCATCATTTTACCGTCTTCATACCATTGTCTTCCCATTTCCTGACCACCGCGAATGTGCGCAATCGCAAACGCAAAACCTCTGTCTAAAAGACTTAGCCTTGTAATGCTGAATGTAGCATCAATAGAATTACCGTAAGATCCGTAAGCATAGAGTAGAAGCGGACTGTTCCCATCCTTTTTGTATCCTTTTTTATAAACAATAGAAATTGGTATTTTCGTACCGTCTTTAGCGGTTGCAAAAAGTCTTTCTGTAGTATAATTTGCTTTATTGTATCCGCCTAAAACTTCCTGCTCTTTCAGTAAAACTCTTTTTCCTGTTTTTAAATTTTGCTCAAACTGAGAACTTGGAGTAACCATCGAAGTATACCCAAATCGGAAATTATCCGTATTGTATTCAGGATTTCCGGATGAATAAACGGTGTAAGCAGGTTCATCAAATTTCAGAAATTCTTTTTTACCTGTTTTTCTGTCATAAATTACCAATTGCGATAGTCCGTTTTGTCTTTCACTGAAAACCAAGTAGTTTTTAAACTCGCTGATTCCTTCCATCAAAACATCTTTTCTGTGCGGAACAAAATCTTTCCAATTTTCAACCCCAGTTTTATCTAAAGGCGTTTCTACAACTTTGAAATTTAATGCATCTTTATTTGTCGTTATTAAAAAACGGTCTTCCAAAGGCGTTACATCATACAAAACATCTTTCATTCTTGGCTGAAATACTTTGAATGTTTCGTTGGGTTTGTTGGCATCAATATATCTTGTTTCAGAAGATGTTGTAGCTCCGGAATAGATCATAATGAATTTTTCGTTCTTAGATTTTCCGACACCGATGTAATTGGTCTTGTCTTTTTCTTCGTATACCAAAACGTCTTTGGAAGCTTCAGTTCCCAATGAATGTCTGAAAATTTTCTCTGTTAAAAGCGTTTCAGGATTGTTTGAAGTATAAAAAATAGTTTTGTTATCGTTTGCCCAAGTTGCAGAACCTGTAGTATTTTTTATTCCTAAATCTGTCGTTTTTCCTGTGGAAAGATCTTTTAAAAACAATTTATACTGTCTTCTGGAAACATCATCTACACCGTAAACTATTTTTGAATTATCTGGACTGATGCTAAAACCTGATGCAGAATAATAAGCATGACCTTCTGCCATTTGATCTACATCGAGTAGAATTTCTTCAGGAGCAGTAAGGCTACTTTTTTTTCTGCAATATTTGAAGTATTGTTTTCCGGTTTCTGTACGGCTGTAATAATAATAACCGTTTTTAAAAGTAGGAACAGATTCGTCTTTTTCCTTGATTCGGGCTTTCATTTCTTTGAAAAGTTGATCTCTGAAAGGTTCTGTGTCTTTCATCATTCCTTCCCAATAAGAATTTTCTGCCTTCAGATAATCAACTACTTTTGTAGAATCTTTACCTTTTTTAAAATAATCGATCATCCAGTAATAAGGATCGTTTACTTTATCAGAATGTATTTCTCTGATGTGTTCCTGTTTTTCTGCAACAGGCGGTTTCAGATCAGGAAATTTCTGTGACTGAAATGTTGTTGAAATACTCATTGCTACTAATCCTAAATAAATTTTTTTCATCAGTATATTTTGTTTTTAAAGTTTAAGCCAGATTCCAAAGATTTTTAAGCAACTTATAAAAAGTGTGTTCTTCTTCAGTAACGATATTGTCGGCTTTAATTAAAGTTTTTGCAAACTGAATAAAACTTTTACGCTCTTCTTCGGTAGAATCTTCTAAAAAACAACGTCCGTGAAATTCAAAATGATCTTTCCATTCTTCAGGTTGAAGTAAAGCAATGGTTTCCAATTCGTTATCTAAATTCATTTTAAATGGAAATTCGTCAGCTAAATATTGCTGAACAAGCATTCCTTCTTCCGGAGCAAATTCTCCATCTACAGATGAAAGAATCATTAATAAGTGATAACCTGCAATTGATTTATTTGATTTTTGCATTGTTGTATTTTAAAATGTTAAATTATTTATATAAAGTTTGACTGCTAAAGATCTTCAAAATGATTAATCGATATAGTTTTTAGCAGGTTGTTTGTCTACAATTTTTCCTTTTTCCAAAATTAAAACAAAAGGATTACTTCTTGCAATCGTTTTAATGGCGGTTCCGTCCATCATTGCATTTTTTATAGTTTTGAATGTATCGGGTATTGTTGAAACTCCGTAGATAACTGCAGTTTTGTCAGTATTTACTTTGGCTTCCACTTTTTGAAGAAGATCCTGCGATACTTCTTTCGGATGATAAGAAAAAACTAAAATTGCTTTCGGAGCAGTAATGATTTCATTGGTAAGATCAATTCCTGTAGGATCTTCAATTTTGAATTTTGCAATTTCAGATTTATAACCTTGTTTTACAAGAACTGATTCATTTTTCCCTTCTTCAATCTTCCACGGTGAACCTTCTTCCCAATATTTTGTCTGGTTGATGTAATCGTCCTGATTTACTTTTACAATTTCTGATGTTTTAGAATTTTTCAGAGAATAAAAAGTTTTATATTCCGAAGGATTTTTTGCAATTTTTTCTTTTTCGGCTTTTAAATCAGTTCCGATTTTATAATCACGAAAATCGATAAGTGGTTCATTCATAATTCCCTGAGCCATAATAAAAATCATAATTCCGGAGAAAACTCCTAATGCTACAGATTTGAATTTATTATTTGATTTTGTATGCTCAAATTCATCGTTTTGAAATTCTTTTCGGTATAATAAAAACAGTATGACAAGCGCAACTAAAAGAACAATATCTTTGATAAAGCTTTCCCAAGGCGTGAATTTAATCGCGTCACCAAAACATCCGCAATCGGTAACTACATTGAAATAGGCAGAATAAAATGTCAGAAAACCGAAGAATACACAAAGTGCAATTAATGCAGAAAGTGTAAATTTCAGTTTTAATTTTAATAAAAGCATAAAACCCAATAAGAGTTCCAAAACCACTACAAAGATTGAGAGTGGCAATGCAAACTTCACGAAAAATGGCATATTGAAAACGGAAGGTTCAAAATATTCTTCCATTTTAAATGAAAATCCTACCAAATCTACCGCCTTTACAAACCCGGAAAGGATAAAAATAATGGCAACAATGAAACGTAATAAACCTTTAATCATTTTAAATAATTTGATGTTCTAAATTGTTTTCTTTTTCAGAGAATTTTATCAGGCAAAATACGGCGTAATTCAGCATATCAAAATAATTGGCATCCAAACCTTCTGAAACAAGAGTTTTCCCTTGGTTGTCTTCTATTTGTTTGGTTCTCAAAACTTTCTGGTAAATAAGATCGGTAATTGATGAGATTCTCATATCTCTCCACGCTTCGCCGTAGTCGTGGTTTTTCTTTTCCATTAAAGCTTTTGCTTCCTGAGCGTATTTGTCGTATAGACGTAGAATTTCTTCTTTGTTTTCGTTAAAATCGTTTGAAAAACCTTTTTCCAGCTGAATTAAACCAATGATAGAGTAGTTCACTACCGCAATAAATTCTCCCTCTTCACTTTCATCAATCATCTTCACATCAGTCATCTGTAAAGTACGGATTCTGTTCACTTTGATATAAATCTGATCGGTGATTGAGCTAGGTCGCAAAACCCTCCAAGCTGCACCATAATCCTGTAACTTTTTACTGAAAAGATCACGACACTCATTGATGATTTTCTCGAACTGTATTGAAGTTTTTAGCATAAATTCTCTTAATAGTTCAAATATACAAAATTTTGTGTTTTAGAGTCGGGAGTTTGAGAGTAAAACGGGTTCACTATTATTATTTGTGAAAATTAATTTCATTAAATTTTTAAAGTTTTAGTTTAATTTTGCAGAAACTAATTCGGTGAATCACGATGTCTATAATTAATGTAAATTTTTCGTCTTCTACTATTTCTTCCCTCCAACAGTTTCACTCAATCAATTGTAACGGAAGGTTAGTAGATTTAAGTTCTCCCAAGCTTATGGGAATTTTAAATATTACTCCCGATTCTTTTTCGGACGGCGGAAAATTTAATAATGAAAAATCTGCACTGCAACATGCCGAAAAACTATTGAATGAAGGTGCTGCAATAATAGATATTGGTGCGCAATCTACAAGACCAAATGCTACATTTCTAAGTAGCGAGCAAGAAATCGCAAGAATTGGAAAGATCATTTCGTTGATTAAAAAAGAATTTCCCGAAGCTTTAATCTCTCTCGATACATTTTATGCAGAAACAGTAAAATTTGGTTTCAATGAAGGAATTGATATTGTAAATGATATTTCCGGAGGACAGTTTGATGAAAAAATGCTTGATGTAGTTGCAGAATCTAAACTTCCTTATGTTTTAATGCATATCAATAATTCCTATGAAACCATGCACGAGAAAGTTTCTTTTGCAGATATTACGTTGTCTGTAAATCAGTATTTTTCAAAAAAGACTGACGAATTATTAAAAAAAGGCATTGAAGATATTATTTTGGATCCCGGTTTCGGATTTGGTAAAACTGTCGAAGATCAAATGAAAATGATTGATGAGATTGAGTTTTTCGATTTTGGAAATTTCCCTTTGTTGATAGGTATTTCAAGAAAATCTTTTATTTATAAACCTTTAGGAAAATCTGCTTTGGATATTAATGAGGAAACGCAAAAGCTCCACATGAAAGTTTTGAAACAAGGTGCGAAAATTTTGAGAGTTCATGATGTTTCGGAAGCAAAGAAAACGATTGATGAGTTTTTGAATAATTGATGATAATTATTTTAGCGGATATATTTTAAACTTAAATGCTGCATTAAGCTTGTCATTCCGCAGGAATCTATGCAAAGAAATGTAAACGGTTTAGATTCCTCCGGAATGACAGAGCAATATGATAATTGTTGTAAAAAAGTTCTTGTTACCTTTCCAAAGTAAAATTCGGAATTACTTTCGGGCGTTCAGTTTCGTTGGCAACTTTCCAAGAAGTTCTGTACATCCATTCCGTCATTTTGTAGAGTTTTTTGTAATTAATATTTTCAGATTCATCCTGCGGAGTGTGATATTGATCGTGCAAAACACTTGTGAAAAATATCGCTGGAATTCCTGCTTTCGCATACGGAAGATGATCACTTCTGAAATAAAAATATTCTGCATGATTTGGCGAATCCCAATCTTTCAGATAGGTGAATTTCGTACTTTCATTATTGGCATTTTCAGCCATTTTTACCAGTTCTTCAGAGTTTTTATGAGGTGCATTTCCTCCTAACAACGCTGCTTCATTGTTATCATTTCTTCCGATCATGTCGCCATTCAGAACCGCAACTATTTTTTCTTTAGGAACTACAGGATGCGAAGCGTGCCATCTTGAACCTAATAATCCTCTTTCTTCCGCACCATGAAATACAAACAGAATACTTCTTTTCGAAGGTTGCTTTTTATATGCTCTTGCCATTGCCAACATCGCTACACAGGTACTTGCATTGTCATCGGCTCCGTTGTAAATTGTGTCATTTTTCACCGGATGACGGATTCCGTCGTGATCTTGATGACCACTTAATAATACATACTCGTCTTTTAACTTCGCATCGGTTCCATCAATTTTCCCGATAATATTAACGGAAGGATATTTATAAGTTTCAGTAATGATGTTTAATGAAATTTGAGGGTTGCTTTTTACCCAGTTTGCGTTTTCTCTTTTGATCCACAAAACAGGAATATTATTGGGAATCTTTTCTCTTAAACCTTCGACTCCGTAAGTTCCTCTTGTCATTTGCGGAAGAACTTCAACCCAGCTTTTGTCGGAAGTTTCGTCTGTAATAAAAATAATTCCTTTTGCGCCCAATTCAAAGGCTTTGTTGTAATATTTAGTTCTTACAAATCCGGGATATCTTCTCACAAAAAGCGTCATTTCACGATCTATATTTTTGTCGGAAGCATGAATGGCAAGAATTTTTCCTTTTATATTAAATTGAGATAAATTTTCGGGTTCGGTATTTCCTGCATAAATAATTTCAGAATCAATATTAGCATTTACAGGTTCGGCAACCAGAAAATCTTTCCACAATTTAAGTTGATTGTCACCGATTTTCAAACTGCTTTGCGGAATAATCTGATGTCTGTACATATCAAAAAACTGAAAGAAAGTTCCGTTGTCTCCTGCAGGTTTCATTCCTGCTTCTTTGGCTTTATCTGCAAGCCACATCGATACCTTCAGCTCGTCCAATGTTCCGGCTTCTCGTCCCCAAAACTGATCTGCAGCCAATTCGTACATATCTTTTCGAAGATCACTTTCTTTAATAGCTGAAACCAAAGGTTTTTTATGGTTTTGTGCGCTTCCAAGGAAGAAAACAAATAATCCTATTAAAGAAAATAAGGTTTGTTTTTTCATGTTTTTTTCTTATTTAAATAGTTGTTTAAAGTAAAAATTTGGGGCTTTAAAATACCCCTATTTTTAGTTTGGATTATTTTCAAGGGAAATACCTAAAATATCAAATTGCATCAAAATTGGAAATATTATAGTAATTCAGGCAATTTTGGAAGCCTTTTCCCAATAGTGAATGATTGAATTTCAAAAGAATATAATTTACTTTAAACAATTTCATTATTAAAATTAGTGATTTCTCTCAAAATAAATGTATAAATTTACACAAAATTAGACTATGAGCGTAGGAACAAACCTTAGAAAATTAAGAGTAAAAAAGAAACTATCTCAACAAGAAGTGGCTGATCGTCTTGAAATAGATCGTGTTACTTACATCAACTGGGAAAATGAAAATTCTGATGTGAAATCTCAATATATACCGAAAATTGCAGAAATTTTTGAAGTTGAAATACAGGATCTTTTTAGAGATGACCGAAAAATTCAGGTGACAAATAATATAGAAAATAAAGACAAAACTGGAACTGGAGGCGTAGGTGTACAAAAAGGTAAAGTCATAATAAATATGATAATTACTGACGAAGCATCTGCTTTAAAACTTGCCGAACAGATGGAACAACTCCTTAAGAAATAGTTTTTTCATCAAGTATTTTTTTACAGTTAATAAGAAAAAGCCTTGCAGAATTTTGCAAGGCTCTTTATATATCTGAAGCATCCAAAAAGCCCTCTATTTTTTATAAATCAAATTTTTTATAATAATTGCAAGGGGACCTACAATAGGAAAGATTATAAGAAGTATTACAGG
>Ga0209599_10000119_pt1 | contig 57420 bp, 69 predicted proteins | sample Shrwel_input2_FT_FD_187534 | JGI IMG/M metagenome (GOLD analysis project Ga0209599, IMG submission 187534) | Subsurface microbial communities from deep shales in Ohio, USA - Utica-3 well 1 S input2 FT (SPAdes) (version 2) ...
ACGCTCTTTGTTCAAGCCAGCAACACACTGGCAGTAAACAAAAAAATCAGCTTCAGCGGCACTGGTTAACCAGCCTGTGTCATCACAATTTCTGCATTTCATCATCATCCTCCACCGGCGAGTCAACCACTGGACCTTTGCGCCAGAACTGTTTGGCTTTGTAGATGATGCAAAGGCGTTGCGCCAGGCTGTAGCCTTTTAATTGCTCAATAAACGTAATTGCATCGGCATTAGAACCTAAGAACTCGGTTACTTGTGCATCATATTGATAGCCTTCGCTGACGTGCCAAGCTAAAAGCCGGGCTTCTTCTTTCGGATCAGGATGCGGCATATAGCCGTTGTAGCAGCAATACAGCGCATTCCATTGATTTGCAGATAGCTCTGGCGTGAGCTCGTTCACGATGATTGATACATGTTCAGCCATCGAGTTGATTGAGCCTGACCAGTTCATGCCCTCACCGGCAACATCCGAAAATGGTCGCAGCGCTTCAATTGTTGGGTCCGTTAACCTGACCGATTTTTTTATTGCCATGGTTAAATCCTTATGAAAAAGCCGCCAGAGGGCGGCGAGTTGATTGTTAAGCGTAAAAGGCGTCAATCCCTTCATCGGTAAGATAAAAATTTGAATCTTCTTGAGCATCAACAATTAAGCCTTTTTTGGTCAGGCTGCCGAAAACGCCCTTTACTGTTGCAACTTCAAGTCCTGTTTTTTTCGCAATGCTTACAACTTTGCCAGTGGTGGCGTTGTCGTCTTTCTCTGCTTCAGCATCAGCATAGTTGGTGTCAAAAGCCTTAATAACGATAGTTTCCAGTTCAGTTAATGTAGTCATATTCCACTCCTTAACTTTCGCCCTGCCACAACTGACGGGCTTCTTAGCTGTGTTCGCCGAACACAAAACAAGCATATCGCACCCATGCCGCACCGTCAACATCTGGCAAAAAAGAAATACAAATGAATTTCAAAAGAAATACAAAAGAATTTCAAATGAAATGCAAAAACCTATTGACGCGGCTATTTTGTACCGCTAACTTAAAAAAGAGCTGCACAGCGCAGCGTTCTGAAATAGTTGGCTTTTTAGCACAGCACACAGGAAAAAATCATGAACACATTAAAACCGATCACCCATCGCGGTATCACGTATTTTGCACAGCACACAGCCACCGGCTGGACAGTGCAAACAGCAAAAACAGCTGCATCTGGTAACGTTGTCAGAGGCGCAATCCGCAGATACAAATCGCTCGATCAAATGATATGCGTCATTCCAGCATTTCGCGCGAATGCACTGACCCATCAGTTTGGTGGGCAGGTCCATTGAAGCGGCTTCTCCTTAAATCATATCTTATCGGCTACAAGGGTAAGACGCCGCCGAGGTGGCTACGTCGCCTGGCAGCAAAATCCAAGCTGCACAGAGCCTGGATAAATGGAAAGTTGGGGATATACATGCAGGAAAGCAGAAAGTACCATTGCGTCACTGGCCATGTTTACCCCGAGCTTACGGATGCCGAAAAGAATTTCGATTTACTTGTCTACTGAAAACGAACAAGCCCTGGCAAACCGGTTTTCCGGTCCAGAAATTAATTACACCAGGGCGGTTAATGCCGCCTTGGCAGAATGGCGCGAAAGTGCGCCTCAAGGAACACAAGATGAAAAAGCAAAAGACTCAGATCAACAACAGCAGAATCGCCCTGGGCAACTGGCTCCGGGAGCAACGCCAGGCGAAGGGACTCACAATGAGAATGTTGTCTGAAAAGATGGGAGTACCGCACAGCCTGATTGGCAAGATTGAATGCAATCAGCGCCGGCTCGATGTCGGAGAACTGATTGCGTACAGTGATTGCTTAGGTGTGGAACCGGCTCACGCCCTGACTGCGGCCATGACTATCAAAGAGTCGAACCTTCACAGCGCTTAATTGCCGCTGACATCACCGCGTTAAAAATCATCATCGGCGCTCCAAGCGCCGCTGAATCTAGTTCACGATACATCCCTTGCAGCTGAGCATTCACCTCAGCTGCAGTTAAATCTTGCAGGCATCCAGCGTGTGGGATTGATAGAAACTGGTTCATTAGCTCAACATCAGCGTTCGCACCAACAAAAAATTTAATCGAGTGTAAATTTGATTCAATAATCAAATCACAGGTGATCTGGTCTTTTTTGCAGGTTTCCATCAGAAAGACAGCCTGCGCCAGTTCGCGCTGATCGGCTGACCAGGCATCGGCAGAGCACAACAGCAATACTGCAAATAACACCCTCAGCACTTTAACCTCCCAAGAAACAGCGCCAGCTGCATCTTCAGTTCCGGTGCAATGTTACTTTTATCGATAGAGTCCGTATTTAGAAGATTCCACTTTTCATAAGTTCTGCCATCGACGTCAGAAAAAACTCTGAAATACCAGGCGTTTTGAAAACATCCAATCTGCAGGCAATTTTCTAAATCTGGTGGATACACAAAGTATTCAACAGATGTAGGGGCAGTGTTACAACAGGCAATACTAGATCCCACCCGATAAAAACCCGACTGCTGGATCCAAGAAAGCTCAGAGACAACAGGCAAAATCACATCATGCTTCATCGGCGCGGCTCTCCGCATACGGCCTCCATTAAACCTAAATTACACAGCTTTTCATGCCATTTCTGTAACGACTCACGACACGAGTCCAGCAGCAGCGACTGGATGTATGTCAGTGATAATACTCCAGCTTTATGATTAAGCAGCAATTCGCCCACGAAAAAATCAATTTTGTTCTCTTGGAACCACACCCGCGCCAGTTTACGCAAATCGTGCGCAGAGCCTTTACCAAGGCTTTGACTGACAAGATCGCTGGCATAAGATGAATTACATGATTTCTTCGGGTTGCGCTTTGCAGGAAACAACCAGTTACCGCGATGGCCGGCTTTACGTTGTGTCCGCTTGTGATAGCGCAGCATATCCAGGGCAATACCTGTCAGCGGCAATATATGGCCCTGGGCGTTTTTGGTCTGCTCAGGTGCTAAGCGCAGCATTTTATTATCAACATCGATATTTTCAGACCAGTTCAAACCGGCCACTTCATCGACCCTGAGCGCATGCAAAAGGATCATGCCGATCATCACACGTAGCCTGGGCTGTCGCTCTTTACCAATGGCACTAATCACAGCTTTTAAATGCCCGGCGTGGTACGCGGCTTTTTTCGGTTTGACTACTGCAGTGGTGAAGTTTTTCAGCCGCAATCCGTCCAGGGGATTATGCTCAATCATTTTACTACGATGCGCGGCCGCGAAAATTTGCTGCAATGTACGACAGGCTAGATCAATGTAGCTCAGGGCGTATTTTTTGTTGGCCATCACATCAACCAGTTTATTTTTGATGACCGGATGCGATAAATCGCACAAATTACAACCACCCAACTTAGGCATAAAATGCTGCGCGATTAGGCTTTTGACGTTACTATTCCGGCTTTCACTGAAGTGATCAGTCAGCATATCCGACTGATACCAGGACAAGACATTTGCCACAGTTTTCATCTGGCCGAATTGAGATTTTTTTGCGGTGTCCTGGAATCGCTGGCCGTATGCGGCGTCCGCTAACATCTGCCTGGCAACATTTTTCAGAACTGGCACTGGCACGTCAGGCCAAACGCCGATTTTTATCCACGCTGGCGAAGGCTCACCGCTGACACGTTTTACAAAAAACGCTGAGCCCCGATTCTTTTTTTTGTTTGGCACAAAAATAATGGGCAGCTGATCATCTCTAAACCTAACGCCACCGGATAACAGCACCGGCATACTTTTTTCAGAAAGCTTAATCTTGTCCAAAACCCCACCTAAAACACATACATAAGCTTTTAATGTATTTCATTTGAAATACCAAAGAAATACCTGTTTGACACTAAATCGCTGGCGCGTATAATTCAAAGAAATACACCTGTATTTCATTTGAAATACAAAAGTATTTTCACTGTAATTCAATTCAGCCTTTAAAGGACCAATAAAATGCAGATTATGGCAGTAATCAATCGCAAGGGTGGAGTAGGTAAAACCACAATATCCGTCAATTTAGCCGCTGAAATAGCTTTAAGCGGTAAAAGAGTTTTATACATCGATATCGACCCCCAAGCCAACGGCACGTATTTAGTCAGTGCTGGCCAATCTGAGTTTGATGTTAGCATAGCCGACTTGCTAGACAATCCAAAAACCAGCATTCACAGCGCAATAAAAGAAAGCCCATATGGCCTCGATTACATACCAAGTGTCAAAACGCTATCGCGCGTCTTTGAAAGCATTGTCGGGCGCTTTGGCCGAGAAATGATCTTAAAAAAATACCTGGATAAAGTTGATGGCTATGATTATGTCGTCATCGACTGCCCACCAGATTCAGGCTTGGGCACACTCAATGCAATTGTAGCGGCTGGGGCTTTTATCATCCCAGTTGACGGCGGCAGTTTCGCGCTGAATGGCTTAGGCGACTTATTAGAGCTGCTGGCTGAAGTCAAAGAAAACCTTGGGAAACAGTATCAGTACATGATCCTCAGGAATGAATACTCGCCGGCAACCAAAGTCATGAATGGCTTCCTGGACAGCCAGTTGGCAGGGCAGGGCAGTCATGTTCTAAACGCCAGGATAAAACAATCGGCGGTGATTCAACAGGCCGCTGCAATGTGTATGCCTGTGCGTAGCTACAAGCCAGGTTCTGTTGCAACACAGGACATTAAAGACGTTACGAAAGAAGTGATCGGGAGATTAAATTGAAAAACTTTCAGCCGAAACAAACCAAAATAGGTTCAGCGGTGGCAACTGAGACGGCGACTGCAAAAACACCTGCAACCGAAAAAATGACAATGATGGGGTCAAAAACCAATATTGCGGAAAACATAAAGAGTATCAGGCTGACAGATGACGAACTGGCGCTATTGAACAACTGGATATCTGAGCTGCAGCAGCGGACCAACAAAAAGCTAAGTGCATCAAAGTTGATCCGGGGGCTTCTTCACATGCAGGATGGCATCAATCAAAGTAAACTAATTGATGCTATTCACAAAAACACGTAGGAATTAACCGCTAACGATGCGGCGCAGCACACGCCGCATTCCCGAGAACATCGGCTGATAATGATCATCAAGCGACTGTTCCAGCAAGCCGATCTGGCAGTCAATATAGTCAATCTCAGCCTGCATTTCAGCAGATACCCCAGCGACGATAGATGCTGCAGGAATACTTTTAATTATGCAGGCAAACTGCTCTGTTGTCGGCTCTGCCGGATGATCTTCCGACAGAATCTTCTGTAAATCGAGTAATGGCACTCCCGAACGATTGGCGATCACTGCGAGATCGCAGTGGCCCGGTCTCAGAGTCTCGATTAATATGCCTTTTAACATCCTAATTTTATCCTTCTGGCATCATACCTTTAGCGAGAACCGTTTTTTACAACCGGCAAAAGTCAGCGCTATCAGCAACAACAATTCCAACGTTAAGCCGACACTGTGGACAGCTAAAGCCAAATCCCACAGAGCCAACTGATAAAGACCTATCATTTCATACAGTGCACCCGGCTCAAAAGCGCCAAGAGCAAACATAATGTAATGACAGATAACTAAGCTATGCGAAAAAACAAACGCATAACATATTCGGCGCATCGCTAATTCAGCCATAAATATTTTTGCTGTATATCGCGCAGGTAAAACCATACTGATCCAGTAGCCAATAACTGGAATTTTCGCCATTAAGTTGCCGACTTTTAAGGTAATTAATGGCCGAAAAATAATTAAACTTTTTATCAACGCAACATAGATAAAAATTTGAATTACGTGATATATCCAACCTAATTTTGCAAAAGAAAATATTACAGGCATAACAAACGCGACAATAATTTCCGTAAGTAGAGAAAACCCTCCTATGATAAAGAGGGTCCAACGAACGTTCGCGTCCTTGCAAAAATAAAAGCTGGTAATTGTAAGAAGCCAGAAAGCACTTCGATAAACTGCGCCAATCAACGCTCTATATTCTTCAAGCATATGCAATTCCTTTTACTGCTTTTTACTGAAATTGCTTTATTAATTGCCGGTTCTTACTGGTGGCGTTGGCCAACCATCTGGATTGTCAGCTTCAGCATCAGCCATGGCCCGAGCTTGGGGGCTAATACTAACAGTATCCGCGCCTGTTGTGGGTACTGCTGTTGCTGTTTCGTCTTTTTTTTCCGCCTGTTTAACTGGCGCAATGGCAGTGTTATTTACCGCAACAGAAACGGGTTTATCTGAAACGTTCATCCTCTCTCTCCTTGGTACGTTTATAAAATCAGATTATTTTACATAAAAAACCTGATGTAATTTTGATAAAAACCATTCTCAACAAGAAATGGCGCGCAACCGAATGTTTTTTAAACTAAAAAGTTAAATTTATTCAATTGGTTGCGTTTAGAGTGTACTAAAAACGCAACTACCCAACAAGCGGAAAATGTTCTATTTTTGGTTGCTTTTAGCGCTGAAAAACAACCCAAGACGCAACTATGCAAATAAACATTGCTTACATCCGGATATCTGATCCGCACAAACAAGATCCGGCGACACAACGGCAACGAATTTCCGACTATGCAATCGCCAACAACATCATCATCACCAGGTGGGTGGAAAGCGACTTGTCTGGGAGTAAAACAACCAAAAGCGCCAGGGGCATCACGGAAATGCTCGGCGTACTCAAGGAAGGCGACAATCTAATCATCAGTGATATCGATCGGCTTGGCCGCGACTCGATATCAGACATCATTGAAACCGTTACCCGCCTAATCAACAACGGCATCACTTTGCACTTGGCGTATGGCAACCAGCAAATCTGTCCTGCTGACAAAAATGACCTGGCAAAGATTTTTATCACTATCGGAGACGCCTATGCTGCAGTTCGATTTGCAAAGGAACGGTCACAAAAAGCAAAAGCGGCGGCGGAACGCCGATTGACTGCAGGGCTTTTAAACGGACGCCGCCCTGGCGCCATTGTTGTGAGCAAACTAGATCAGCACGAAAAAACCATTGTGCTCATGCGCTCAGAAGGTGCCAGTGAATACGCTATTTCAGAGGCCTTAGCTGTAGACCGCCTAACTCTACGGCGCTGGCAAAAACGCCGGTCGGAGCTGATCGACAAAGCGAAAGAAATAAGCATATGGCAACCCGGCATGACAATTAGCGACATAAAAGAACGATTGAAAAAGCAGCGGTAATTTTTACGATAGAACAAAAAGCGCTTTACACGCGCTTTTTTTTCACCATAATGCAAATCAATTTGATACAAATTAGCTCAAATTGATTTTGCAGGGTGCTTATGGAAATAACTTTAGGCCAGCTCTTACAGGCGGCGCGAAAAACAAGAGGCATGTCACTCATGACTGCTGCGAAGGAATCCGGCTTATCGTATGCCTGGATTTCTCAGATCGAAAAGGGGGCAGAGCCGCGCCTGGCTGACTTTTTAAACCTGTGCAGTGCACTTGGCACTGACTTTTACAAACTGATCCAGCTGGCAAAGCACGGAAAAGCGGTGCCTGGCTTTGGCAATGTTCACCACAAAAATGAAAAGTTAAACACCCTGCCACTTGATATGGCCAACACAGTTTGGCAGTCGGCAGACTCTTTGCCGGAATGCTCAACTGACACCTTTTACTTAGGCACGATCGTTGTGAATAAGAAAAGCCCCGTCCAGGTGCAGCTGGTTCTGACATCAAATCCGGAAGCAATGGTCGATGAGTGCTGAATATGTCGCCGTCGAATATTGCCTCCAGTCCGGTCTGGTCATATCCGGGTCAATACAACCGCTTGGCCATCATACAAATGACACTAGCGCAGTGCTGGCAGCCACTAAGGCGCTGGACGCATTAATTCTAAATGCCAACTACATCGGTCGTGAAAACCGGCGCTGGATGGTGTTTAACCATGACGAATACACAAAATTACTAATTGAAATAGGGAGTACACAAAATGCTGAGTGAATTAGCGGAAACTATTTTGTTGGCACTGGAGAACAACAAAGATCCAATGACAAGCGACGAACTGACCAACGGGATGGGCTGCAGCAAATCTGAAGTGGTGCTGGCCATTACTGAACTTAAATCAATCGAGGCAGTAGTCAGTGGCCCAACAGGCTATAAATTGTCTGAACCAACTGAAGATAGCGACGAAAAAAAACCAACTGCACCGGATGGTTCGCCCTTTAAGCGGGTGATTTATGTGTTGGCCACAATGAAAAAACGGGCCTTTATTAAAGGCCTGGCAAAAGCAGCTGGCTGCATGGAAGTGCAAACCAGATCCATAGTGCAACAATTATTAACCTCAGGCGTCATCGATATGCGCTCGCCTGGAACTCACTACCTGACAAAATCTGGAATTGATTTTGTGAAGCAAAACTATCCAGACATTCTGGTACCGGAATATGTGGTTTTCAACGCCGAGAATCCGCCGGCAAACTTCACTATTAAATCCAATTCCAAAATGCGGGAAAAGATACCACCGGAGCTTCCGGAAAAGCTGTCAGCGCTCTCCAGGGTGCTTCCTTTGGCATCATCAGAAGACAGAAAGCAATTATCTGAATTATCGACGTGGTTACAATCTTAAGGTCAAATATGAATATTTTAGATTTTCACGCCAGCGATTTGCTGGAAGGTTTCCTAGTCAAATATAACGACTTAGTGGCGGAGCTGAATACAGCACAGCAAGAACTGACACTTGTGTCTGAGATTGCTCAAAAAGCAGATCAAGCCATTACAGCTGCAGGGCTGTTGGATAGTCAGGTTACTGAGCTTACCAAAATCAATAAACAGTTAGACACCCTGCTGAACGCCAGGACAGCAGAGCTGAAAAAAGCTAACGAACTGTCAGCAATGCTCCGGGTCGAACTCAACACCTTAAAATCTGCCGGTATCGAACGGCTGAAAGAACAAAACAAACGTCTTAAGTCTACTAATGAAGACTTGACCGCAAAAAATGGACGTATTCTCAAAGAAAAAGAGGAAGTAAGTAGAAAATTGAATGCTGTGCTAAAGGAATGCAGGCAACTCGAAACAGAAAATCTGCAACTGGGTCGCGAATTGTCGCACAACCAAGGCACCGGGATCTGGCACAAAGGGGAGCACCACCTGATCGTGTGGCCACAAATTGTGGCGACTCAAGATCCAGGCGGTAAGGTACACAAAAGCCGGCCTTTACTTTACATGCACACTTCTGGCCGTGGCGGCCTGATCACCTATGATCCAATCAATGGCGCGACACTTAGTGCAGCACCGAAAGGAGGTTTAAAGCCTTCTGCTGACGCCCTGGAGCATGCTGCTACTTGGCTCTACAAGGTGAACGAACTGCAAAAAGGCGCGGTCACACCAGAGGATATGGCCTGTGTTAACTTCAATGGTGGTGAATAATGCTTATTGTGTTAAGCGCCCTGGCATGGCTGGTGGTGATTTTTCTTTTCGCGTGGTTTGTCCATCAGGCATTAAAACGATAATGCCAAGCCGTTCGCAATCCCGCGCAAGCGGGATGCAGTGAGCGTAGCGAACGGGCACGCTTTTTGCTTTTTCTTTCCTGCTGAACCCGCCCCTCCGGGGCGGCTTAGTGCGGTGCCAGTTGTATCAATTAAAACTTTTATCATCTCCCCTTAGCATCATAAATTTGTAGCACTGCCTACAGCTGTCGATTTATATAGTTGTTGCTCAGTTAACTAATCTAATTACGTCCTTAGGCAGCTGCTTTAGCAGCTTGCATAACCCAGTCCAGCCGTAGGCTGACATTATGCTTTTGATTTTTCAAAAACCAATCAGCATATATCGGTTGGCAGCTGCCTTGGCAGCTTGCATAATCGCCCAGCCGGAGGCTGACATTACTAGCCAAAGGCGCGACTGAAATAACAATTATTTTTTTTAGATATGGTTATAGCGTAGCTAGAGCGATATGCGGGTAATTCTACCGTTAGGATAAATAACTCTAAATCGACGTTTGCGGTTAATGGTATTTAGCACAAAGAAAGCCCTGATCACGCTACCCTGAGATCCCTGCCTGGCATAGCTCCCTAAATTGCGCACAAATTTACTCACAGAAAACACGAATTTTATACACAGGGGAAGTGTTGCAGAAAAACTTAACGGTTGAAAAATGAGCAGCTTTTATCAGCGGGAACGACAAAAGCCCGAATCAACGGGCGTTTCAAAAACACTATGGTTAATGTGGTGGGCGCTTTTCCTTCTTGCCGCTTTCACTCACGCCCAGGCGGTGCAGAATACTCCAGGCGTCAATATGCAACTGTCGAGGGGAATGTAAATAGAGATCACCATTGGCCAGCAATAGCTGTTTGCCAACATAATGCAGGCGTTCATCAACAGTCGTCAAACCGGCAAGGTAGGCTCGTTTTTTCTGCGCCCTGGCAGCATTTTTACGCCGCTCGTATGCTCGGTCCCATGCCCATTTTTTACGCAAGGCTCGGGCTGCATTCAACCGCATCGGTTGGCCAGATTGGATGTCTAAAATCTCAGCCAGTTTTTCCTGGTGGAGTTGATGAAGTTGCTCTATGAGCTTCTCATTCGCACCTCCTGCCTCAAAAAACTTGTCCGTTACAAAGACCATCGACGGAAAACAAACCCCATGCGTGGAGTTGTACTGCGGTTTATACTCGTCAGTGTCATAAGGCTGGATAAGCCCAGCCGGCACGAACATTCCTTTCAACAGCCTTGAAACCCGACTAGGTGTGACATCAAGCTCTAGCGCTATTTGCTCAAAACATTTCGTGGGCATCAGTGTTGCCATGTCGAGACAATCGAATATCGCTCGCCAAAGCTGATCAATCAGTTTTTTGCTAACGTCTCGAAAATCGCGCTTCCGATTCATCAGCTTGAAGGATTCAAGGATCACGAGACTGCTGTGGATCTTTTTCTTGGCTGAGATTCTAGCCAGAGTACCCATAGCGCCTGGTAACTTTTTATATGTCCCTTTACGAACGTGTTTGGGGTTGGGATTTAAGCAGGCAACGGAGTGATCTCCTCTGCGCCGGCGCGTCCGTGGTTTAACGCCATCAGGCGTTTGGACATCAATATTATTTATCATTTTATCAACTCAGTTGTTGACAGCAAATAAAAAGCCGTTACACTGAATCTTGCCCGCTCAAAGGCTTTATTGATTCAGTATAATCTCTGAAGAACCACATCCTGCCAGATGTGGTTTTTTGCTATTTAGTACCGTCAGATTTTATTTCATTTTGGTTTTAAGCTCGTTTTTGGCTATTTTTTGGCTCAAAATGAAACTTTACAAATCATTTTGAGCCCATTCTACACAGACAGCATATCATTGCAAACATTTATACTAGATCAAAGGCTGGATCGCAACGATCCACGCCCTGTGGATCGCTTTGAAATGCGTTATTCCGCTAAATGCTGCAGTTTTTTCGACAAAATGACACCATTCACAGCCCTGTCACTCAACGCAGCCCGTTGTTTCAGACTTTTGATCCGGTTTGCGGCCGTAATCCGCATTGTAGGCTGCGCCAGGTTAAACGCCTCGATGTCATCCAGTGTTTGTGCCACCAATAAATCGTCATCATTGCGTCTAGCCAAGGCGTAGCGATTTAGCAGCAACTTCCGGCGGTCCTGGATCCGCCGTGCACTGGTTGCCAACGCATTGTTCTGGCCGTATTGCTCCGACACCTCCAGCGGCGTAAAACCATTGGCCTGTAGTGCAATCTGCCATACCGATAGCTCGTCCAGAATTGGATCGCCGCGCTTAGTCTGCACGCCATCAGTCGCATAACGGACAGATTTAAACCAATCCCGCGCAAATTTTGGTACGGCAGCCTCCCAAGCACGACCTGTGTGACCTTCACGCGCTAGCTGCCTGGCTTTGCCCCAGCCGGCTAAAATGCCGTACATTGGGCCAAGCGCTTGCTCTGCGTAATACTGCACCGCCGCCTCGCCTTCAAGATCAGCTTCATTGTCTCTAAACCAAAGGTTATTCATACCAATACGGTTAGTTAAATCTGCACCGGTTACATTGCCAGGCAAACCAGACATAATCACACTAGCGCCGGTTTCTCCAATGGCTTCAGCTAGCGCTTCACGCACTGCAGCATCAAAATCAAACGGTTCGTCTTCATCATCCAACATGGTGTTGAAGATCCCGGCAATAACACTGTAAAGCGGCAGTCCTGCAGCACCAGCGAAAAACAGCGTCATACCCAACATGCCGGCAAGTTGCTTTTGAGCAATCTTCTTATCTTCCCCACGCCCCCAAAAACTTTGCTGGAAGTCACGGATCAGCCGATACGTCATATTGACACTGTGCTGACGAAACAACAGCAGAACGCGCGCCATATCGCCCTGCATGAAGCGTGGACGGTTACTGTTGGCATAATCAAAATGGCTAAGTTTGGTAAGTTCAATGGCTTCAGCAATCGCCTCCCGATGCGCTTTACTGCCGCCATATTGCTCACCGGCATACAACTTAGATAACTTGTTGTAGGCCAGTTTATAACTAGCCATAGCCGTTACTTCACGGTTAAATCGCTCAGCGTGGTGGAACATGAAGCCGGCAACTTGCATCACTTTGTGATACCTGGGCGAATACGCCACGCCACCATCAGCAATACCGGTCATATCATGCGCCATGGTCTTATCGATAATGCCGCTTTCTTCCAGCTCCCGGAATGCTGAAAGTTCACGGCCGTTCAAAGTTTTATCGACGTTACCTTTGCCTTTGATAAAAGCCTTACTCATTTCAGCCAGCATTTTGCCAGCCTCTTTGTAAGTATATCGAGCCCCCAACACTGGCAAACCGACCATTGCCGTCTGCGTTATATTCACCAGCGCCGCTGCTGGCGTGGTCCCCAAGTACCAGAAAAAGCCAAAGCCTGTCAGCTTATTGGCCCACTCTGAGCCTTTAGGGTTTAGGATCCATTCGTTACGCTGCGTCAGCTCGTTGACAACTTGTGTTGCCCTGACCTTATCGTCAGCATTCGTTATAGTCCGGACTTCATCTTCCATAGCAAGCAGATGTGATTGCATATGATGTGTATTGCTTACCTTAGCAATCTGATAGGCCGTATGAAATTGGTTATGCGCAAAAGCGCGCAGCGCATCCTGGTCATAACCACTGACACCTTTGCGGTGGATCATGTGCTTTCTGACACTTAAGTCTGGCGAGTGCTCTAAAAAGAGCTGATATAAATCATCCTGGATCTTACTGTTCTGGCTAAAGACAGGACTGAATTTCAGCAATAAGTCTTTCATAAAGCCGGCACTGACACCACTCATCATTGATGAGTATTCAAATTGATAACCACCTTCAACAACTACACCGGCCCCGCGCTGTTCTTCCATCCATTGTTGCATTTGCGCGTTGGTTTCAAACATGCTGAAAGCATGCAACTCACCCGTTTCGCGATCTTTGGCCAAAGCTTTGTATTTACCGAATCGCTGCAGTGGAAAGTAAATACCGTTGAGCTCGTTCAGCTCAAATTCTTCGCGCATCATGCTAATTTGCGCGGCAGCCACACGTTTATCAGCGATCAGGTCTTCTATGCGCTTTTCCAGGGCAATTTTGCGCTGAGTGTTCATTTCAAGATAAGAATCTCGGACCTCGATAAACATCTGCTGATATTCAGCTGGCAGCGCCAGGAAGTCAGCGCGTAACTGAGCATAAGCTTCTTCCTGCATCGGCACTTTATCCATTGCCGCCTGGATCCGGGCACGGCGCTGCATGCCTCTGGCCACAGCTTCAGCTTCGCCGTTGCGTGATTTGATAAAGGCTTTGGCTCGACTCATCAACATTTGATACGTCTGCCTGGTAATGGTCGGATAAAATTTTGACATCGACGGATCAACACCCATCAGCGTAGCTTCGTGCATTAAATCAGCCAGCTTGGCTGATGCGGCTTTATCTTTACCAACCAGCTTGCGCCATTTATCTGCGGTGCCGTGGGTTAAATTAAGCAGGTTGTTGCGCTGGGCTTCCATTGCAGCCACTTGGGCGTTGTAGCGGCGCAAACTTGGCAACAAATCGCCAGCAATGTCAGCAAGATAATTACGCGGCAATAACTGTAACATTGCTGGACGAGCTCTATCAGGCCACTTAGTTTTTACCGCCTGCCATAACTTAGCTGGCTTAAATGCCTCAACCCAACGCTGCATACGCTCTGCATTGATCTGCGATACAGCATCCGCAATCGCATTACCTGTCCGGGGCAACATAGCCGGCGCGTCAAAATCTAAATCATTACGCACAGGCTGACTGCCTGCCTTTTGCAAGACTTCCTTCGCCTGAGACAAAATCAAGAACAGGTCATGCTCATTCGTTTTCGTCAGCTTGGTAACTAAATCGCCCAAGCCTAACTCATGCAAAGCCTGTTTTAACTTGGCCAACAGGCGTCTGATAGAGGCCCATACACCGACTGGAACATCTGATTCTTTAATGTGTGCAATCAATTCATCGACCAACGCGGCCTGAATATTGGGGTGATTTAAATCCTGGTAATATTTTTTATACCCCTCCAAATCCATCTGATACTTGGCAGCTAATTGCTTGAGCTTCGACTCCCCTAATTGCATCGCAATTTTGTTTAATTCATCGAAAATACCTTTACCGAACAGCTTCCTTACACCGTAGTGTCGCAGACGTTCATGGACCAGCAACTCTTGCAAGGACGGTAAATCACGAATATGCTGCAGGTTGATATAAACCTTCCCTTGGAAAAGAAAACCATGCGCATCTGGACTGGCAACGGCCTGAATATCTTCAGGAAAATCAGAGAATTTTTCGGCAATAAAAGTACCACTGCCACTGTCAGCCAACCTGGCATCGAAGGACTTAGCGAACATTCTGGCCTTTTGCAAAGTGATCCCTGGGCTGACTTGACCGCTGGATGGAACCATGCCGGTGTCGTCCCGCACAACATTCCCGAGGTACGCCGGCGCATCAATGGCAGCTGACGTCACTTGCTGGCCATCAAAACCAACAGCTGCAGATGGTATTGCATTACCCCCAGCTTGAACCCAAGCATCGCGATAGGATTGCAGGCCGCGCAGTTGCACCAATTTATTCAGCTCAGGCAGTACAGCCGCTAATTTTTGTTCAGAGAAAACCGCCGACATCACATTGCCGACACTAAAAAACTCTGCGCCCATCGCCTTTTGCAGGGCTTCGCTAAACTTAATATCTTTAACAGCTTGGGTTTTGTTTGTCTTCGGGATCTCAATTTTCCATTCATCTGAACGCACCGGCAATACGCGAATACTCTGCGACAGATCGAACACCCCAAGGTCTTTTAACAGCTTACGGTTGGATGTTAAGAACTTCTGCAGTACCGTCAAATCACGTAACGCAAAATCACTGCCGGCATCAGTCCTGGAAAACTGATCATCCTTAAAGTTTTTCGGCATCAGGATCCCCTGGTGCACATCGCCACGATGATCAGTAAACGAAATGATCCGGCCGCTTAACTTTTTCGACCCCATGATTGCATTACCAGTGGCAACAAAGCGGGTTTCCCTGCGTTCTTCACCTTTGCGCACCGGCTTAAAGGTGTCATGGATCAACTTTTCATTGGCCACTGATGTTTTCGTTGCTGACACGCCGCCTTCCTGCAGGCTGGTCAACTGAGAAACTGACAAATCAATTTGACGGATCCCGCTGTCCACCATAAAGGTGAATTTCACCTTACTACCAGAATACGGATTACCTTTGCCGGCGCGGTGTGAATCCTTCACGGCCACAACAACCCCCTTCACCAGTTCTTCAGGCAGCTTGATGTTAAAATGATGCCCTATTTGGAACCGCTTAAGCGCATCTTCCGTTGCCTGAACGGATGCACGATAACGCTGCATAGCTTCTTCTGCAGTAGTTACATCCGCTTGCGCGGCCATAATCTTGCTGTTTTTCTTCGATTCATCCTTTGAATTAGTCTTTGTTTCAACCTTGGCCAACTCTGCTTGCGCTCTTTTTAACGTGCCCTGCAGCTTTTTCTCAAACTGTCGGTCGCGCTCTTTGGCAGCCAAAATACCGGCAACGACCGCATCAGGATCTTTAATCTTTGCCAGCGCTTTAAGGACATCATCAGCTGACGGCGGCTTACCTTGGTACTTGGTATCTACCTTATGCAAAAAGGTGTGGCCACCGAACACGGTATCAGGGAACTTACCTTCATAAATAACCTTGGAGTCCAGGATCTTCGCATCCAAATCCATGGTCTTTGGCTCTAAATCATTCTGCCCAGTCTTGTCCAGGTACTCGATAAGATCGGCATACTCGTTTTCCAGCTCGGCATAAATTTCCTTTTGCTGCTTCACTGGCAACAACGCCATCCGGCCTGTAGCTTTTTCATAAATGCCTGGATAAACCACATCTTCAGCAGGAACCCCAAGCGACAGGTCACGCGCCACTTCCGGATATTCCCGTAAGTAGTCACTCATGACTTTATCGCCATACTTATTCATCATGTCCTGCGCTTTGAGATTCACATCTGAATCTGTGTTGGCACTGGTTTGGGCATTGAGCGATTTAAACTTTTTCGACGTTCTGGCCGCTGGCCGCTTTTCTGCAGGGATGGCCAATGACAACATGCTATAGCTTGGCAGCTCGATTTGGCCGGTGCGGTTAATGCGGCCAAGCATCTGCATCAGAATGTTAATGTCGGCCATAGCCTGCATAACAATCATGTGACGCGGTGATTGGTCTTTAAATTTTTCAGCGGCATGGATACTCAGGCCTGTTGAGCCAGCCACGTTTAAAATCAACGCATCTAAGCGACCATCATTAAAGGCGTCCACTGTGCCGCGCTTGTCGTTCTGTTCTTCTGCCGAACGAACGGCAAGGGTAGGAACTTCAGTTTGGTAGTCGATACGATAACCACGGCCAGTAATTTCACTCGTGCGGATCCCTGCTTTTTCCAGCTCATCACGTACATAGTCAATAGGGGATAACGGAATGCTGGATAAGTTTAAATCCTGAATAATTTCTTTGGCTTCAAGGTATAACATCTGAACATCAGCCGGTAGTTCATGCAGTGGAACATCAATCGCACGAACATCCCCAGTTTCATCCGTCACTGAAATACGGCGGGTTCGGTCAAGTGCTTTTAACAACACATCGCGATAATCAGCCCGGACAGGATCACCTACGCTCAGCCCGTTTTCATCGACAAAACCATTTAAAAACGCCCCCATAGTATTCTGCAAAGCAATCACAGGCTTTTGGCCAGCTTTCTGCAACTCAATGGCTTTATCAATCGTTGCACGGACCTTAAGACCAATCAGCAATTGTGAAATGAAATTATGCACAATGCTGGTAAAGTTTGAGTGGTCAACGCCTGATGCTGCCCGGTTGCCGGCACCTTTAGCTGATCCGCCTTCGTCCTGGTACTTTTGCGCCAACACATCAACAGCCAACTCATGAAACGCTTCGTCAGCAGCAACGATCGCGCGCAGACCTTCAGTGACCTGATCTGCCAGCTGCTCGTGTGCCGCTTCATTTTCATAGTCAACTAAGGTGTCAATCTTGATACCTTCAAAAGAGCGTTCGCGGCGATACAATTGGCCAGACTCTGCCAGCATGCCGGCAATCAAAGTTTGCAATGCTTCGCCGCCGGCGGATACCGCATCAACCAAGTCTTCGACCTTATCAACCGAATCCATCAAATCGGTGCGGTAGAACACCGGTAAATTATCTGGTCTTTTGGCGTAAGTGGCTGACAAGTAAGTGACTGGAGAATTAGCGATCGCTTCATAGATGAAGCCAGCGCGGGTTAAAGTCACATTGCCGGCAGATTTCTTTTCCCGAATACCTGCCGCGTTGTGTGCTTCGTCCAGGACAAAGATGGCATTATCTTTGAGCGCGTTAATCAAACGGCGCTGACGATCGCCATCGAGCTGAGAATAAGTCAGGAACAGGACGTTATTATCAGCTGGCAACTTGCCTGTTTTGATAATTTCATCAAGGGTTTTCAGATGCGCCTGGCGCGATTGGGTTTTAAAAATTTTGGCATCACCAGCCTTGATAAAACCGTCCTGGTTAACGATCAAAGGTGCCGCATCGGTTGAACCAATATCAGCCAGATCGTTATACATATCGGTAAAAAGGTTGTCAGTGACCGTGACGAAGATCGGCGTCTTACCTTCTTTGATGGCGTAACGGATGATACCGGCCGCTTGCCGGCCTTTGCCAACCCCGGTTTGGTCAGCAATGATGATGCCTTTGTTTTTGTTTTCCGCGTTATAGATTGCGGCAGCAACCGTATCTACCTGAAGCGCCATGAAGGCTTTATGCGTTTCGGCAACCGAACCATAACCAAGCTTCTTGGTTACGTACTGGTCAACATCGCCAATCTCAGCAACCATCTTCTGCATGGCGCGCTGACTGGCTTGCGCCATATTCACCGGCGTTAATGCGCCATCATTAAAGCCTTTACTAAGCGCTGGATATAGCGCTTGGAACGAGGATCCGGAGTCTACGCCACCATCTGCAGGTGGCTGTTTAGATCTTCCAGCAGGCTCTGCAGTGTTTGCTGCTGGTACTGCTGTTTCACGTCCAGCGGTAACTGAACTTTCTGGTTGAACTGAACCTGGCTGACTAACAGGCTCAGACTTTCTGATGCTATCAACTGCTGGGCCAACTGCTGGGGCTGGGCTTCCGGCTCGATCGTCATTTCCAGCAATCCTGGTACCGCCGCTATCATTTCGTCCACCGGCTGTTGTTCTGCCTGCGCCAGCTTGATCAGCCTGGCCAATTTTGCGGTCAGTTTCGCTTCGAGCTGGGCGCCCGACATTTGGTGAAACTCTTGGCATTGCACCATCAGCACCCGTTGCGCGGCTTGCGTTAGCTGAGGTGTCAGTGCTGGTACCCAAACTTTCAAGGAAGCGGTCATATACTTGGTTCCATGTTTCAATTCTTTCGATAGCGCCCGACTTAGGGCTCAATTTTTTACTGCTTTCTCGGCCATGTACAACAATAACACGAACTGGCCAACCAGCACCTTGCCGGCGATATAAATCACCATCGACTTCAAAGTGATCAACCACATTGTAATTGGAATAGAGGTAATTAAAAAACACCCGGTCAGACGCGCCAATCTCACCAGCTTCTTTGCTTGCGCCAATAATAATCGTGGCCTTACCATCATCTTTAAGCGCCTGTAGGGCTTTGATAGTAATCAACTGGTCAATAGATTTGATGGTATAGCCATCCACCTTCACAGGTGAATCAAGCCGGCCAAACGGCGGATTCATCACAGCTGCATCAAACTTTTCAGCCGGGATGTATTCGGCAGCATCTTCGCTGGTCACATCTAAACCCTGCTGCGCCAGCTGGCCAGCGCGGCGCGGATCTAATTCATTGGCTTTTGCATGTTTCAGGTTAGCGCTGATCAGCAACATACCATTACCGGCCGTAGGTTCATACACGCTGGTTTCTTGCGTAACACCAGCCAAACGGGCGGCCACGAACGCAAGCGGGGCCGGTGTGCTGTAAGCCATATTTTCCATACTGGTGCTGGACCGAACGTTCAGATTTGGCTGACGCTGATACATCTCAAGCAACCGGTCAAAAATCTCTTTGTCCGTACCGCCGGCGGCCACAATCTCACGAGCACGACGAACCAGTGCAAGCTCTAACACTTCCTGCGCTTCTTTCATCATTTCAGGCGTGACGCCAGAAGTCGGAATGCCATGATAATCCGCAACGACAGATTTTAACTGCCGGTTGTCCTGGATCTGGTCTAATTTATCCTGCAGTTCATTGGCCAGCGATTTAGCCGGCAACGCTTCCGTCTGCACATCTTCAATCAAAGTGCTGATATCCATCTTCCGGACATCTTTGGCGGTATCCATATCATCAGCAACAGCATCACTGATACCGTACTTTTCAGGGTTTGCCGCCATCGCGCCATAGGCTTCTTTTAAAAACGGTTTTACATCTTCATCAGCAATACCTACAACCCGAGTCGTGGCAATCACATCACGGACCCACTGCGCGAACTTTACCGCGCCTTCAGCGATAGACAGCGCACCGACTTCAGCTACGGCAAGCAGCACCTCAGGATCAACGCCGCTATTGAGCTGACCTTTGCGAGACGCAATAAGCGCCTTGAGCTTTTCAGCGGCCTCACGTTTTTTATCACTGATATTCTGAGCTGCACTATCAAGTTTTGACGCCGCTGGTTCTTTTGCTGGCGATTTTGCAGCGGCAGGCTTGCCCTTACTCTCGGCTGATTTTCCACTGGCCGAGCTTTGAGCCATGATTTTTTCGCTGCGCTGCTTATGCGGTGGTGACTTAATACCGGCTGATTTTTCTTCCCATATAATCCGCTGCTCCATATCGTCCAGCTTTTCGGCCTGTTCGATTGTCGATAACTCGGCCAATGTATTTTTGAGCTTTAAAATCTCGCCTGGCAAACCCCAATCGTCTGTTGCAGCAGCACGCGCTTTCAACTCTGCCAAGTCAGCCGCATAATCAGGGGCTTTCACTGGATCTTCGCTCGGCTTCGCAGCTTCTACATTTTCAGACCGTGGGCGGACCTCGCCCAGCGTCATCTTAGGATGCGTAGCCGGGTCATCATTGAATGGCTTACTGCTGATATTCATCACCGCTTGCGGTTTCAGAATCACTAAATGCTCTGCGCCTTTGCGCGTTTGCTTGGTTGGCGCAGTGCCATCTTTCATAAGAATGGCATCAGCGCCCAAGGACAGCGCTATTTCACGCATTGCCGGAAGTGCTTTTCTGCGGCTTAATAACTCGATATAGCCCTGGCCCTGAGTCCCATCTTTGCCGACCAAGTTGTCCAGTAGCTTTCTGTCGTTGTTGGCGACTCGCTCCCACTGGATTCGTAACCGCTCTATTTCTTCATCAGATACGCCGGCGCGGCCCAATATATCCTCGATGTCTACAGCACCTAAACCAATCGGCCGACCTTTAAACACCAAGCCTTTATCGCCAATTGTGAGTAACGCTGGCGCTTTCACCACAAATTCAGCAACGTTTTTGTGACCGCTAGACAGCTCGGCCTTGGCTTCGCTGTAGGTGATCCCTTTGGCTTTGGCGAGTTTTTCCGCGTTCACCGTATAATCCATATTCCGCGTAACATCGGTCGAGGCGTAATCTTCAGCTTCTTGCGGATCACTGGTCAGATAAAACCCTTTGCCAAAGAATGAATCATCATTTGAATCACTGTATTTGCTGGCATCAAACAGCGAACCTCTATGCCATATCTTATCGACATTAAAGCCATCTTCTTTGGCTTGCAAAAGCTTCGCGGCACGCGCATTTGATGCTTCTACATTGATAAATAATGGCGGTTTTTTTTTGGTGCCAGCTGGACTGGCTGGTGCCGATGGCTGCGCCAAAGCCTGCCGCTTTTCATTGACTGAAACTTGCTTTTCATACTTCTGAATTTCAGCCTGCGTCCGGCCTGCATCAAAGTTTGCAGGCATGGCAGAAGGTAATACATTTGTAATACGTTCTGCCAGCGCGCTATCGTGCTGCTTTGCACGAACAGCCAGCGCTTCTAACTGATTTTTAGCCGAATTAAACAAGCCAGTTTTATCGGCTTCGGGCGCAGCGCTTAACTGCTGCTGTTCAACGCGCTGGTCAGCCCGGTTTAAGATGCCAGGTATGGCTTTTTTCAGTTCATCAATCCGCGACTTGCTATAAACCCAACCCTCACCACCTTTGAGCTTCGGGTTAAAAACACCTTTGAGGTTTTTCAGGGCGTCTTTGTGGGTCTTGGTATCCCCTCTGACGACTACGCTTTTATCGCTATAACGCTCGATGCGCAGCGCACCAAAATCAGCTACAGTGCTTTCCCACTGTTCGCGTTGTGTCACTGGTTTTTTGGTATCGCCGTTTTTAAGCCAGTCTTTGAACTGGTCCATGGTCATTTCTTTGACGGGGCCAATTTGCCAGCCAGCTGAATAATTGCGCTTGTAAGTTTGTTCTGCCGATTTTAAATCTGTCGCGCCCAGGACAACTTTATGTTCATCAAATGATCCGTCCTTATTCATTTGGTCAACCACAAACACTTTGTCACTGTCCGGGCTATCACCGATAAACACATCAACATGATCACCATCAGCGCCTTCTGTGCGTTTGATGTAACCGTAGTGATCCTGCATGGTAACTGACCATGGCTTGCCTTTGGCATCGGTGCCTTTGCGCTCTGAACCCTTTGGGTTCTCAATTGCAATATCCAGCCCCTGGACATTCACATGCCCTTTTTTGTAGTTGCCGGCTTCCTTCTGAGCTGCGCTCGGCTCTGGCAAATCATTCAGCGGGGATAAGGCGGCACCAGCGGCGGCATCATCAATTACAGCTTTGATTTCGTTTACTTTTTCAGCACTGCCCACAGAACCACCCACAGAATCTGTGGATAAGTTTCCGGCGGCCTGACGCCAGGGCATCAGCATATTGACTTGCTCGTCATTGATACCGAAAGTATCCCGCAAAATCTCCGGATCAATCTTGCCCCGCTCCTCCAGCGGGAAACTATCAATGAACCCCCTCGCGGCTACCATAACTTCATCGTCTGGCGCAACTGGTGCCGCAGCCTGAGGTGCGTTCACGATACCTGGTTCAGTGCTTGGAACTGGCTCACCCGGATTACTCGCCAAAAACTTAGCCAGCTGACCTTCCGCTTTCGGTCTGAACTCCGGATTAATCAACCATTGACCGGCGGTATTAATTGCCAGGCCAATTTTTTCCGGCTTGCGCTGAACGTACTGCTGCAGCATTTCAGCGAACTGGGGGTTTTCTTTTGCGACAACACCAGACAGGATGGCAAAGTCGCTGGCATCTTCTTCTGGCGTGGGTGTCCAGGGCTTTTCACCTTCTGCAGGTTGTGGCGCATTGCCCATATACTCCTGCAACCGGTGCATGGCATTTTTTCTAAAAGAGGCGCTGCCGAGATATTTATCCAGCACTGTAATCGCTGACACGGCGCGCTCTGGATCTTCTTTGACAATCTCAACGAGACCATCCACAAATTCAGGATGTTCAGCTGCAGCGCCGCTGGCCATCTCGATAAAGGTCGATTGCGTGTTGACCTTAGGGTCAATCACACTGGTTAATGGCGGGGCTTCAAACTCCTGCTCTAAATCAGGATATGCCGGCGGTCCCATTTCATCAGATGGTGCACTGAATTGCTCTGGCTCAGCGCCAGATTGCGCCGGCTGTTCTTTCGATGGCAGACGCTTTTGGACGGCTCCAACAGCAGCTGGAACCGCTGCAGCCAGGCCACCGACCGCACCGCCTAAGATCCCCTCGTTGAGGGCCGCAACTGTGACACCTTCGTTTAAATCCTGAGTTGGATCGACATATTCTTGCCGTACCTGGTTGCCGGCAAACTGCTCCATGCCGCCTTGGGCAGCTTCGACACCAAACTCTGCAGCAACACCTGCACCTTTTGGCATGGCACCTGACAGAATGCGTGTCAGTGCGGCACTTCCCAAACCACCAACCAAAAGGTTCGATGTAAGCAATGTTGGATTTGTTTTAATTGCCGACCGCGCCTGTTCAGCAAGCTGGGTGCGGCTTGTTGCCAAAATATCTTCAGCTTCAGCACCTGGCATGGCTTTGGCATTTGCGCGCACGATGGCCTGAAATTCTGGCGACACTTCCAGATCTTCATAATCAAGTGCTTCAACTTCATTACCGACATCAATGGCTTGTAAGCCGCCTGCAACTGCATGGCCAGCAGCACCATAAGCCAAAGTATCTTTACCAAATGCGGCAAACTGGCCGGCCTTATCACCGAGATTTTTGGTTAAGAAAGTCTCAGTTGCCTTTTTTGCTGCAATTTCTGCCATTTCGGCAGTGCCTTTTTCTGCCAGCACTTTTTGCCTGGCAAGCTTCGCTACTTTGGTGACAGCCAGACTGGTGCCTTTAATCGCAGCACCACCTGCCAAGATGTCAGCATTTAAACCAATCACATGCCCGATTTGCATGGCAATGGCGCGGGGCGATGTCCACGCATCACCGGCAGTGATCGTATTATCTTTATCGACAAAGAACTGTTCTTGCATAGCGGTTTTACCCGCATTGGAAATAGTCGCAAGTTGCTCGTTTGCGCCCTCCTGGGCCCAGTCACGCACCCCATCTAAACCAAAGGTTTCACCGATGCCGGCAAGACCGTCATAGGCTCCTTTTTGCGTGGCGTCCACCACATCGCCAATAAAACCTTGCCCGGTATCAGCAGGCTTAAATTGCGCAGCTTGCTGCTGACGGTATAGGCTAAGTGCGTTTTGATCTAATTTGCTCATTGCTTCTCACCATTGATAATTTGTCCACGTTCCTGCCTTGTGAAGTGCCGTAAGTTGGCTTGGATCCACCGCGTCTTTTCTTCAGCACTTAAATTATTCAGCTTGCCTTGCTGAACAAATTGCCTTGCCAATTGAGCCTGTTGTGCGTCATCGGCCTGCTTTTTGGCGTTGGATTGATTAATGAATTGACGGCGCTGTTCAAACTGCTCTGGCGTTAATTTCTTGCCAGCGGCTGAAGGGATCGGTTCTGTAGTCAACCACCAGTTCGGTTTGCTGGTCAGTTGTTCAATGGGATCAGGCTCAGGTTGCTTGCTGGCTCCCTGTTGATTGCCGGCAAGAATGTTCTGTAATGTCTGATTAGATTTAGGATCACTGGTTTTATTTGAACCGTTTTGCTGCATTTGATACAACTCTGCGGGGTCATACACGAAATTACTTTGCAGGTATTTTTGGGCTTCTTCTGGCCCATCGTCTTTTGACAACTGACGCGCCTTATCAAGCACGGCTTTATTTTCCCTGGCTACGTTTTCTAAAAACTTCAGCTTGCCTGGTTCGCCTTCAGTCCACTCGAAATCGCCATATGAAACGTACTGCATCCCTTCATCAGCATTACCGAACAATGGGTTTTCAGTAAAACGCTTATGCACAAGTTCAGTTTTTTGCGGCCGGCCAGCCCACTGAGTTTCGTCAGATTTAAGTTTTGACGTCTCTGTTTTTGATAGTTGTTGGCCACGCTGTTTAAGCCATTCAATCCCTTGTGGGTTACTTTGCAGAGCTTGCTGAAACATATGCTGCGCATTGACACGGCCAACAAACTGACCAAAATCAACCGGTTTTAGCGGGTCGTTCGGATCTGTAGACCGGTTTTGTGTCAACGGCGCTCGATATGAATTACCGTCTGAATCAGTCATTTCTAATTCAACAAACATCTGGCCTTTGAGTTGATTGCCCTGTGCATCCTTTGCAGGTGTCACACTGACGATTTTCTTACTGACAATGGGCAGGCCTGTTTCTGGATGCTTACCGCCATTGTTCAATTCTTTTTTCAGAATTGTTGATGCGATCTGAAACACTCTGTCATCCGCATACGGGTTGGCTTGCTCGTTTCTAGGATCGAGGTATTGAACCGCCTGGTTCACCGCATCTGCATATTCCGGGTCCATCACATTGAGCGGACTGAGTGGTGTATCAGCACTGTCGCGCAAGAATGATTCAGAAAATTTGCCCGTGTGCAGATATCGCTGGTATTCGATCGGGGCTTGCTGTTGAACTCGGGTTAAACGCGCCTGTTTTTCAGCGGTTAACTTAGCTGCTTTGCGATCCTCCTCGCTCCACTGCTGCTGCTGTTTCTCTGAACTCAATCTGGTTTGAGCCGCTTCCAACTCTAACGGAAATAACTGCTTCGCATTTTCAGCGCCCGTTTTAGCGTTATCTAACGTCAGCTGAGCTTGCTGCTGTGCTAACGGGCGCACTACCTTATTGTGTTCGGCTTGCGCCTGCTGCTCAGCAAGCGTTAACGGTCTGGTCTGCTTGTTGTATTCAATCTGGCTTTCCAGGTCGCTTAAGCCTAACCTGGCTTGCTGTTCGGCCAACGGCCGCATTGTGGCCTGATGCTCAGCATTTGCTCTGGCCTGCTCCATTTGAAATTTATGCTGCTGATCTATCCGTGATTCTTGCCGTGCACCACGGCTGATATCGAGTCCTAAAGCAATGCCTTGCTGAATCCCCATGACTACCTCACAAAATTGTATAAAGAGCCAGGCCAGCTAATGCCGCCCAACCCGCTGGACCAAGTGCCGCTAACGGGCCTGCGCTGGCAGCTGCGCCACCTGCTGCGGTAGCACCTGTAGTTGCTGTTGTTGTTGCTGCGGCCGCATTGGTTGCTGCAGTGGTCGCGCCTGCAATTTCGGCGGCGGCGGCGGCTTCACCTGCAGCAGCTGCAGCTGTCGCACCTTCTGCTGCTGTTGTGGTCGCTGCAACATTCGTGGCCGCATTGGTTGCAGTTGCCGCTTGCTTAGTTGCGGCTGCAATTTCAGCTGCGGCTTTACTTTCACCAAGGGCAGCCGCATCGAGCGCAGCTTTTTCAGCGGCCTGAGTGGCGTAATACGACTGCAGGCCATGGTCTAAACCAATAGTGGCCGCCGATGTGGCCAATCCCCGGCGCTCTGCCTTTTCACCTTCTTTGATACCGGCATTGATTTGGGTGCGCTGATGCTCAGCGTCACCCGCCTGGCGCAAACCACCACGCGCTTGGTTTTCGACCGAATCAGCCAGGCTGAGTAATCCGTATGACATTTGATCTACCCTGCAGTTGGGATAGGCGCGCCAGCGATGGCGGCCATTTGACGGTCTTTGGCATGAACCCTGGTATTGTTTTCTGCGCCGGCTTGATTAAGCGCCAACGACAAATCAGAGCGCCCCATGTCGGCACTTTCAAGGCCCATATGCTGCATCCGCATATCTGCGCTTTTTTGTGCGTTGCTAAACGATTGCTGCACATTGCCGGGGATCCGGGCCAACTGTTGTTCAACAAGGCCTGTACCAGTCACCGCGTCTTTAAACACGCTATGGATGGGCCGGAAAGTTTTCTGGTAATCGGCCCAATCACGCCGCGCCAGGGCAGCATTCGTTTTACTTGCAAAGTGTTTGTCGGACCGGGAGATCCCCAGCATTGAATTGGCGCCAGACGATGAAGCATTGCCGGCATTGAATGAATCCAGACCTAGACCTAAGTTTTCCACTTAACCCCCTTTTTTTCCATTTAGTGCAGTGTCTAAACCAACGGTTGCGAGCGTGGCGGCACCGGTGGTCAAATCGTCTTTTGCATTGAGCTTGTTTCTGAGTGTCTGCTTTGCATGGTCGGCAGATTTTGCAGCCACATCGCTTAAACCATCCACAGCCTGCACTGACTTCTTTTCGCCCATAGCCACAGCATTACCAAGGCCTGCTACATAGTTATCTTGCTGCGTGTTTTGCGCGCGGCTGAGCGTTTCAGTGCCTACTTCAGCCATCTCAAGCCCCACATCACCAAGAGATGCCTGATACCGGCCACTGGTCGGGTCAATACCGGCGGCGTTGAGCTGCTTCTGTGTGCCGGTTAACTGCTCATTGGTCAGCGCTGATACATCGGCATTAATCGAGCCATTCAAATTAGTAAACTTGCTGCCATCATTGCCGGCTTGAGTTTCTTTCAGCCACAAGTCACGCACTGGCTTCAAGTCATTTTCAAAGTAATTGAATTTTTCGACGGCAATCGCCGCGAGCTCCTTTTGTTCTTCGGTTTCGTCAATTTCAGCTTTGCTACTTTTGCCCAAGATTTAACTCCCAAGTTTCGCCATCCTGTAGCAGCTGCCACCCCCTCTTGGGCATGGCGCGCCGATAGCCAGGTCTTTTGCTACAGAATCGGATTGCAGATACGCCCACGCGGTTTGCCAGGGCAATAATTGAAGGTTCATAGGTCGCGATGGCATTGCCACCAGTGCTATATGCCGCGAGAACCCAAAGGTAAGGAATAGAACCGCTGACAAGCGGCTGCAGGACAACCCACCCATCGGGGGCAGAAAAAGAAAAGGCGCGCCCAGATTGGCACGCCTCGACAACATTGTTCACCAGCTGCGGCTCTCCTTCGAAAGCCGCAATTTCTTGCAGTTGCTTAAGAGCGCTGATCAACCACCTCCGAAAATCATTTTGATATATTAATCATCAAAATGATTTGCTTCAAGTTAATCAGCCATTGGCTTTAAGCTTTTGCACCTCCGGAATAATTGCGTTGATGTCTTGCACTCCCAGCTCGTTGGCTATTTTGAACAGTAGCTGATGCGCAGCTGCTGTTTTCTGTATTTCGGCGGCAAGCATGTCAAATGCTTGCGCCTTTAATAAAATCATCTGTTCATTCATCGTTATCTCTTTCTTAAGTCAATAGTTAAGTAACCTGAAACACGATCGATGACCATGTTAGTAAATTTATAGCTTGTATATTTGGGTCTTAGATAAACACTAAATATAATCGTGCTATCTAACGCAGCAGCCGTATATTTATAAATATAACGGCCATTTATCCGACAAAAGTCTCTGACATAATGCTGACTGCCAACTGAACTAACACTAGGTACTATGTCGATAAATTCATCAACAAGTGTCTCTCCCCAGTAAAGACTCGCGATGTATTCAACTGATGATTCGTGATTAACATAACCACTCAAATAGAATGAGATCCGATATTCAACATCAACCAATGAACCGGGCACCATTGAATTGGCATATACTGAACACGAGGCCATTAATACATTATCAGTTAACGACGGAGAGGCGCTTAGATAACTAATCTCTTTAAGATTAATTGCACCGCCTCTTATGTCTAAAGTGTCAACAGATAAGTCTTTAATGTAAGTTGCTTTTAAGTAACCGCTGCTGTCGAGAATGATGTTACCGCTAGGGTCTAAAATCGTGATCCCTTTTGCATAAACAGCGCCTGCATTCGACACGGCCAAACAGGCATTCGCTGCGTTTTTCTCAACCCCCGCCGGCCCCGCCCAAAACATGAATGTTTGGTACGGGTACAAGTCCATCCGGTAGCTGCCACTGAGCAAGCTCAAATCGGAGCCGGTAATAGAACCACCGATAATCCTGGGCGAACTCAAACTGGCAGACGCTACCAACGTATCCGCAACCACAGTACCGCTGACCAGCTCCTGAATTGACGCTGCCCGGATTAAGGCCTTATCAATCAGTACCTGGTTGTTTGAGATCACGAACGGATTCACAAGGCCAGCGGGGCCAAGCATCGAAAACCGGTTCGCGTTGACCACAAAGCTAGTGTATGAGCCATTGTTATACAGACCAAAGCCGGCAGCTAACCCGTTGACCTCAGTTTTCACCCCCCACATGGCAGTAAAATTATTGTTGGCCGCTGCAACCGCCTGGGATAACTGTGTCACTGTGGCGCTGGATGAATTGAACCTGGCATTCACATCTTGCTGTAACGTGCCCAAAGACTGATTGAATAAACTTTGTGACTGAGATAGCTGCGAGACGTTAGCGTTGGTTGTATCAAATCGGCTGTTTACAGATTGTGTCAGCGTACCAAGAGACTGATTTAACAGACTCTGCGACTGAGACAGCTGTGTCACATTCGCATTTGTCGTGTTAAAACTACTCTCGACAGATAGCTTTAATGTCCCTACCGATTTATCAACTGTCGATATCGTTTGAGCCAGCTGCGTCACGTTCGCGTTGGTGTCTGCAAACTTGCTTTCAACACTTTCTGATAACGTGGCCACAGACTGACTGATGTTGCTTTGTGCCTGTGCAATCTGTGTCACATTGGCATTTGTGGTATTAAACCGGCTGTTGACGCTCACCTGCAGCGTTGACAGCGATTCATTCAACGTTGCCTGTGCCAGTGACAACTGCAGAACTGATGCAGAGTTTTGGCCAACATCAGCGCGAACCTCCGTCAACTGCCTGGCCATCGCTGCTGATTCTGATGCAATTAAGGTGAATTGCTCATTGATGGCCGCAACGCTGCTATCAAACTGTGCCATGCGCAGCACAACACCATAAATCCGCACTTCATGATCTGAGATAGAACTGGTCACATTGTCTTGCCACAATGCCAGGCGCGTTAAATGCTTTCCATCCCGGACTTCTGCCCCCCACTTCCCAAGCGCGAGCTGCAGCTCTGCATCGGCGTAATTCCACTGAGCCAACAACAACCGGTTAATCATGCTGGTTGATGATTGCATCTGGTCAGAATTGACGACCGTTTCTAAATTCTGCGCAACCTGGTTGATACCTTTGCGCAGCAAGTCCAATGGCCCATTGTCTTCGCTGAATTTAGTATCAACTTTCTGAATAATCTGCTGATACTTTTCATCACTAATCAGCTCGATATCGTTTCGAAGCCATTCAACAAGCGGACTGTTTGCATCCTCCTCGGTGATTTTCTCAATTAACCAGCCGATATCATCTTCGGTTTTGCCGGGGATCCCGCCAAGGCCTTGCCATGGTCCAATATCCCCTCTTTGGTTGATAAAGCGAACCCAGTAATAGAACGTGGAACCTTTGGCCACGACATCAGAGAACATCACGCCCTTGGTTGTGCCTATCATGACAGCAGAACCAACGAGATCGACACCACTGCGCCAAATCTCGGCTTCAAGATGACCGCGGTAAGTGGGTTCATCGAACCGGATCAGCACTGCTGTAAAGCCACCAACGGCGGTCACGTTCAAAGGTGAATGCGGTATATCGATCCGCACTGGCGTTCCGGTGCCAGGTTGCAACGGCACCAACACGCCGCCAGTGTTGGGATTTCCTTTGAACTGCGCAACGCCCATATCAATTAAATCACGCGGCGTTAAGGCACGGTCTAAGCCATCCCCGCGACTGCCGGTTAAGATTTCAAGCGCCTGGGCAACTGACGTAATAGAGCGCGGAAGGTCTTTTGAATTTGTCACCACTGCAGGATAGCGGTGACGGGGCTTCATACTCGTTTGTGTCATACCAAATCTGCCATATCATCCGATATTGCCAACATTTCAACAGTCCCGGTGCCGGCAAACTCAAACTGTACAGTTCGGCCACGCAACGGCGGTAACCGCATCGAGTCAGCTGCGCGTGAACAATCTGAAATGGTGTGTTTCTTGACACCATCAATCCACAAAGAGAAAGACAATGCGGATAACTGCGAGCCTGTGATACTGATAGAGTTTGGCAGTTCGTTGCCGCCAAACATAAATGGCTTGCTACGCCAGGACATTTGTAATGGTGCTGCGCCTTGGTCAAACCCACAGATTTGAGTACCGCTTAACACAAAGGCGGCACCGGTTGCCAAGTCGTTGTAGACGGCGGGATAGTACACACTCAGCGGCATGAGTGATTTTGTATCCGGGTCAAAAATAAACCCCTGTTTGACGTTGGTGGCACTGGTAAAAAATGCCAGGTATTTACCGTTATAACAGGCCGCAATAATGGTTGCGGGGTTGTACATTTCGCGCCACTGACGGGCCGCTATCACATCTTCAGTCAGCAGGATCACCTGGTTGGATGAAACACCTACCAAGCCATCCGGACTGGCGTAAATGACAAACTCGCCCATATCAACCATTGAGCGCGCAGACACACAGGCATGATTACTTTCAAGCCGCTCACTCGACATCGCACTGGGGCTAACCCCGGATACGATATAAGGAAATCCTTCGGTGGCCACAACTAAAGCATTGGTGGTTGCGCCTATGGCCACAATCGGGTGCGAAGTCGTCAGGCGATACCGCTTCGGCCAGGCATAGGCTAAATAGGACTCGCTAAAATGCAGGGTATTGCCCACGAAGCCGGCAAGGATGCCATTGGCCATCAGCGTCAGGCCTTTTAAATCTGCCGGCGGTGGATCATAGTCCTGCGTGATCAGCTCCGGGCCTAAACCGTCTGACAGCAATGTATCAGTCAAAGACCGCTGAGCGATCGGCAATTCCGCGACTAAAAAGAATCCGGAACTGCTGGCACCGCTTGCAGAGCGGTAAACCCGTTGCCGGTCAATCGCAAAATTGTTCGACGCCAGCACCGGCAAGGTTAACGTCACTGGTTGTCCAGGCTCGACTAACACAAGCCTGGCAGACACAGCGGATGGCGGCCCTTCTTCGCCGAATTTATTTACATGCGTAACGACATAAAACCGCGTTTCATCATCTGCATAATCGGTGTTATTGCCTGATGCCGCCCCAAGCGCGACCACAGGCGCTGTGGCTGGCATTGGGATCCCCAACGTTAAGCTGCCGCTTGGGTAAGGTGCGCTGGCTGTCAGCAAAGCGCTGTCGCCGAATTTGGGCGCGCCATCACCCGACCAGTACACGCGGGACCAACTATCACTGACGATGGGACTGGGGCAAACGTTGACTACCTTTTGCCACGCCAGGTAAATCGTACTGTATTTATAAATGGTCTGAGCATTGGCCACAGCGATTGTGGCCACGCTGGCAGACAGCCCTTTAAGGGGGCTTAACTTGCCTTCGGCCGAATAAACGTTCTGTGCTTGTTCTGCGGCGTACTCAGGAAGGTCGATAGGTTTAATCTTCGGGATCAGGCCTTCAAAGCGGCTGAACTTCATCAACAGCCTCCGGGGTTGCCTGCGCAACCAACTTAATGGCCTCCGGATGAGTCAGAAGTGTGACCTTGCCGGAACCAATCGTTAGTTCAAATTCGACGCCATTGCCGGCATGGACTGCATAATCTGCCAGCTCAGCCACCTTTGCTGTTGGGATCGACAAAATAACCAGCTCCACCCCATCAACAAAAATCACTACAGGACTACCGGATAACTCCTGCGCAATCGGATCAGCTTCAAAGCTTGCACGCGTAATGACCCCGAACTTAAAGCCAGGCTCTGCAATAAATTCATTAAGTTCATTCATAGTGGCACCTGCTGCCATTGCTCTGGAACTACGTTTTGTAAAACGATGGGATTACACAGAGTTTGAATTTTCACCATACTGATGTTATCCATCGTTACAGTGCCTTCCTCCGATGGCGAAGTCGAACCGCGCAAACTAATAATTGCGTCACTATCCATTGCTCGGAATATAAAATGGAATTTACCTGGTGCTGTAAGCCTTTGAGCTCGAATAGCCCGGTATGTCCCCGCAGCATTTCGAATAATGCCTATTTCTGCGAACTGGTTATTTGTAGCTCCTATAAAATCACCAGTGACTAAATACCAAGAACCGGGATCAAGCGTAAGTGCCTGTTCAACACGACTTTGTGGAGCTTGGCCAGGGATGGTGCTGAACTCTATTCTTCCATCAACAACTCGGGGGGCTGATAAGTTATTTCCGCCCCATGATGTAGTTGAAGTGTCAAACGTTCCGTTTTTAACAACTTCAGTATTTGCGGCAACATCATAGAGAGCACGCAAACTTAAATTACTAATTGTAAAACTGGATCCAGCTTGACGACTAAAGAGCTGCACGCCTTTATTTCCAAAACTGGCAGTAACTAAAAACCTTTGACGACCACTTACACTCCCTTCAAATAGTTGACTTGTGATACCTCCAATCCCCAAACGCATACCCCAACGACCGGAAACTAAAGACACATCAAACTCAACTAGATACTGGTAATTCTCTTTAAGAGGCTGCGCCGCATTAACATTACACCCCCCCCATGACCCGACATTAGAAAAGTTAATCAAATTACCTAACATGCTGACCCCTGCTGACACTGCAGTAAAATCAATTGGGTATAAAATTAACTCTGGAGCAAGACCTGAAGGAACCGGTAATTGAATTAATTGGTTTGGTTCATTGAGTGGCCAGAAGGTATCGTTTATACGAAAATCAAACAAAAATCCTTGATAGAAAAAACTCGGATTTGTGCCTTCTGCGGATGTCATAGATGCGCCAAGAGTGGTTTGAATATTTAATAAATTCAGTCTTGACGAGCCCTTGGAAAGTTCTTGGTTTGAAACCTGAACACCATTAAGAGAAACACTATATCGAGACCCCGCATGCTCAGCACTGACTTCCGTTGAAGATTGCGTAGAAGTGAGTAGATTGCCCACATTACTCCCTCCAACATTCATTGAGAGTGTGTTATTGGAATTAAACACCAGTAAAAATTCACGAGTTCCATTAGTCGCACCAGCAGAGTGAGATAGAACTGCTGACGAACGATTGGCAGGATGATTTGGCCCGGTCTTAAAACTAACTACTCGCTGATCTCCATCTACATAAATCGGCTTGAAAACGAACTGACCAAACGTATTCACCCCGTTAAAATTCAGTGCCCAACGAGTGGCTTGCTGCACAGCCAATGCACTTTTCTTTTTCCGCACCATCACAGTGGGCGTAAAATCATCGTAAGGATTGCGATGATCTAAGATCTCAATGCTCATGGCGTGATCTCGATATTCACGTGTGTTGCCGTATCCTCCGCATACAAATGTATTTCATTTTCCCCTGCCTTGATGTTGGCCAGGGCGTCAGTCACGAGGCGGCGACCACCCACAAAATCGGCAGCAGGCTGTGCAAGTCCAATCCATACGCGAATTCGTGCCTGGCCATTACCACGAGCAACGTTCTGAATACTGGTGGCTTTACCGACAGGCAACCCCAGCTGACTTAAGGACGTCCATTTTTTTGCTTCTAACAAATCATCAGGTCTGGTATCCACTTATTGCTCCTTGGTTTTGTAGTTGCCACGGCCAAACATTTTTACAGCCAGGTAAGCTGGTTTTGCTTTATGAGCTGGCACCTTGTAAGCCAACAGGGTTTGATAAAACGCATCATCGGCGAACTGCTTGGTATGCAGCGCTTGCTGATAGAAGTAATCATGAAGCACCGAGGCCTCAAAGGCTTCGGTGGCGGGGTCTAAAAACCACCATAAAAAACGGGGCACATTGGCCCCGTTCGTGGTTGTTCCTTCAGGCACAATGCCGTAGGGCGTGTGCCAGTCTTTGGTTAAGACCCATTTTCGTTTACCGACTTTAAGGGTCAGTAATGGACTGTATGCGGGTTTACTCATGCGCCCTCGCTTACTGGCCAATAGGCATCGTCACTGATAATTAAATCAACCAAGTCAGGGCGCGCTATCAGCGCCTCCAGGGCTTGGCGGTGGCTATTAATCCAGTGAACGCATTCAGCGCGTTCCTGTTCGCTATAAAGCCCCAAGGCGACATTGGCCTGACCGACCTTATCCCAGCGCGATTCGATACGGCGAGTGGCTTCTGCGCGCGCAGCTTGCTGGTTGGCTGAAAACTTTTGTGCTTGGAGCTGCTGAACTGTTTTACGTTTTGACCAATCAATTGTCGTCATGGCTGACCTCACTTTCTAAGGTTGGCCAATCAAGAATTGGGGAATAGTTTTGTGGTTCGACTGCTTTTCTAACGATGGGGCAAGGACACTGACCACTGGCTACGTCAAACGTGTATGCGCCCCAATCCATTGGCTGATTTGGTTCGGCGGTTTCGGTGCTGTAACGGTACTCAAGCGACAAAACGAGCTCGCCGTTTTTACGAGTTACCGCGCCAACAAAAGGCAAGCCAATTTCGATTTCTTCACCCTCCCCCAGTGGGGATAAGTCATAGTCTTTGCCTCGATAAGTGATAGTCTCACCGCTTACAATTGGCGGTACATCTTCCTCAGTGTTAGGACATATTGCGCTGAGTGTAATTTTCATCGTTAGTACCATTTAGAAATTTTAGTCAATTCAAATATGTAGCTTTGGGTAACGCTCGGTCTAAAATAAAATGTTGAAGCATTGAAAGAAGGTGGGGTTGATACCGTGTAATCGTAGCTGTTTGAAACGCCTGTAACGATTGCTGAAGATGCTGCCTCCACAAAACCTGAACGACCGGTGACAGGCCAATCAATGTTCATTTGGAATAAAGTATTAGCTGATATAAGCGGTTCAATACTTTTTCTTTCTATCAGTAACCCACCAGCATACTTTGTGTAATATCCGTTAGGATTACTACCGCGCTCGATAATAGACCCCGTGGTTGCCCCACCAGATTGAGACACTGTTCCTACTACGTTGCCGTTATGAAAGGTGTACATCCAAGGCGACCAAGGAGTTCCTGATGGGCTCGCTCTGAAAAGTAAACCTTGGCCATTACGACCAATCATTAATTGTTGTCTACCGTCACCAGAATTCATATTTAATGTTGACGTGTAGGCGTAAGCCCCTGCTGGATTTTCTTCACGGTAAATACCGTTGTCTACAACGTTATCTAATACAACGCCAGCTCCGCCGTTTACTAAAGCCCCAAATCCACCTAATCCTAAAGCGGTTCTTGCACTTGCGGCAGTCGTACCAATGTTCAGCAGGTTGCCAGAGTGGTAAATTTCCTGCCAGCCCAGCCAAGCGCCATCTGCCTTTCTATGCCGGAAAGAGATGCGATTAGTATTGTCGTTGTCTTCAATCGCAATTTGAGCGGCCTGCGCATTGGTCGCGCGGTTATTGTGAAATATATGCCAGGCACTTGATGATGGCTTGATGCCCAAAGTAGCGCGGTACAAACCGCCATAAGTTAGCGTGTCACAGTTCACATCCCTTGAGATATCAAGGCCTATCCCGGCACTAACATCCCGCCATTGCGCATCCCAAACGCCGCCGTTCTTTTGCCGTTCAAATCTGCGCTTATCCGTAGTCCAAAGGATTTGATAAGCAGTTGCAGACGATCCCCACTGCAGGTGCAGCAACATACATCCGGACAACGAAATGGTGGTCCCACCATAATCGACAGGACCATTGGATGAGCCTGTGCCCCGGAGCTGGATAAACTGAGTCCGGTCAACGGTATTCAAATCAACTTCAGATGCGATATTATCAGCGCCCTCGCCAAGCCCCCAGGCACCATTAATCATCAAAGCGCCAGCTGTTGCGTCCGTAACAGAGCTTTGCTTATTCAGATTGTCTGAATGGATGATGTCAGCCCAACCGGACCATTCGTTATTAATGAGCCGGCGATACTTAACCATGCGCTCAGAGTTCAGCGAGTAAAACACTTGCATGGCGTAGTTCGACGCGGACCATGAATAGTGCTGTAAATAACCTTGGTTATTACCGGACTTCCCTGCGACAGGGCTACCTGTCCATGTATCCCCTAAGGCATAAAAGCCCGAGGTTCGAAGCGTGTCGGCGTTAGCGCCGCTTAAAAATGGCGTTGAGGCAACGCCTAACCCCTGATCGCCGGTGACAGTGATTTGCTTCCAGGCTGACCAAGTGGTTGCGCTTTGTGCATGCCGCTCCCAACAAGGCACACCGATGACACCGCGAAAGCGTTGCCAGCTGTAGGTATATCCGTTACCACTGGTGATGTAACCTTCCATCGTGCCAAATGCGTTACCGCCAGGGCCGTTCGTGATTGCAACCACGTTAGATGTATAATTACACCCCTGAGAGCCACATGCCGCAAATACCGCTTCGGGTGTGCTGTCGCCATTAATGGCAATCGCAGCACGAAAGCTTGTGCCAAGACCAAACTCACCCAACTGCAGTTGAGCGCGCCAGGTTGTCCAAACACCGTTGACGTTATCCCGGTTAAACTGACGGTTGCCGACAACGGCAATTTGAGACGCCCGGACACTGGGCGAACCATTGGCGCGGATCACATGGATTAAGATGCCGCTGCCGGTGCCAGGTGAATTCAGCGTAACGCCGTTGCTTATTTCATAAAAACCACTGACAAGCACAGTGTTGCAGTCAGGACAATTGCGGCCACTGCCAGGGGTGAGGCCGAAACCTTGCTGCCATGACAACCAACCACCATTCGCCGAATGGCGCCAGAAAAAATCACCCGAAGTCGTACAGGCAATTTGCATGGCATCGACAGAGTTATAGCGGCAGACAATTAATGAGAACTGCTCAAGGCCAGCCGGCTTTACCCCGGCATTGCTTGATTGCACACGCCAGAACCCTGCAGGGATCGTATTACTATCTACAGAGCCGGTTAAGTAAACCGCTTTATCATGCGCGCCAAGACCAAAGGCTTCCTTTTTCAAGAGGGTATCAGGGGTTAAATCCTGTGAGTTTGCCTGCACCACAATCGAGGCGCGTAATGCGGCCAGGCGCTGAACTTCTGTATCAACTGCAGTCTGAATACCTTTGAGACTTGGCGAGGTGTGATCACGGCCAAAAACGTCCGTCATGCTGACAGAGTTTGGTGCAGTGAAAAATTCAGACATCGAGCGGAACACTTGCAGATTCGAGTCAAGAACCTGTGCAACCTGAGCGGCCAGCCGGCTCATACTCGTTGCTGAAAACACCGGCTTAATGGTGTAGCTGACGTTGGTTTTGCTAACGCTAAAGCTGCCATGAACGCGCAGCTGTGTATCGCTAATCACAGCCGCGACTTCGAACCACTCTTTGTTATCGATGCTGAGCGCATCGCCTGGCATTGGCCGCGCCATGGCCGTGGCCCAATGTGTACCGGTGCCATTGACCAAATCGGTGCCGGCAACAAAGGTTATCTTGCCTTCTTTGTACCAATAGTTGACGTTCATTGGCACCCCTACCGCATCGCCTGATCAGCTTGCATTTTGATGCCGAGCGCTTCATTAAAAGAAATCAGGTGCATCCGGGCGCGGCCATCGCCGCCCTGGACAAACTTGCCCACTTTAGAGAAACCACGAAACAGGATGTAATCAAGCACCGGGTTGTAGTACACATCATCAATTGGCATTTGTGCAGTGGGCACTTGAGCCGGAGTGATTTGTGGTGGCACATAGGAATAACTAATCAGCACTTTTGTAGCTGCAGCCACTGCAGGGTAAAGATAAAAATTCTTTGGATCGCGCTGGTCATAGATATAGTGCTGAGCAACGCCCACCGGCGCAGCTTGCGAATGCCAATCAGGCCGGCTACTGTCCATCAGTGCCATATCCATTTCTGTGATACTGCGCTTATCAGCGCCTTCATTGCGCAGTACGCGAATAAGGCGCAGCGCGTCAGCTGGCAATTGCTGCAAAGTCCCAAGCACACAGTTAAGAACCAGCTGCTTTGCATGTGCATCAGGCCTGGCTGCAATCACCGCTAAGATAGCGGCGTTATACCAACCGGCTAATTCTTCTTCTATCCAGAACGTTTTTTCAGTGTCAACCAGCGTATGCCGGGCCTGATCAAGGATCGTTTTAACTGCAACAGCCATGGTGTTACCTTAAAAAAATTGGTGCTTGGTTTGGGCTTCATAAATTCGGGCGGCTTTGTTCAACGAGAACTGCACTGCATCACTGCAACCGCTGTTGAACATGCTTTGGTAGCGTTCAATTTGATGCTTGCTAAGAGCCCAGGCCTTTTTCTCGTCCTGGCCTAAGTCAGCAGCAGCACCCATACAAATTTCACTGCGATAGCGGTCGTAGATATCTCTATCGACGGTTTGAACGTCAGCCGTTGGGAACACGGAAAGAACAACTTTAAGATGACCGGTCATCCGCTTTTTCAGGCGAATGCTGTCGCCATCCAGTTCGAAATGCGTACCTTCCGTCAGGGGGTTGCCATCCATGGCGGCTGCAACAATAGAATTGATCCGGGTATGTTCCGGCGTGGTCAGCTCCAGACTGGTGACATGGCTGGCCACCTGAAATTGATTTTCATGTTGCCAGCAGTAACTTTGCTTACAGTGCGTGGCAATTGCATCAATGACGGCCTCCCGCGCCAGGAACCACGGAACCTGAATATACCGGTTCAGGGTTCTTTCAAATTGCTGCAGCTCGACCATTACTGATCACCTGCAGGTTGTTGTTGTGCGGCCCACAGTGCTTGCGCTTTTTCAGGGTTATCAAGCAAATACTTGGTATAGGCCTCCACAACGGTGGATTCCATATCCGCACGCAGATCCGTCGAAGATAGAGTCAACCCTAGAGTTTTCACCAGCTCATGTTGTTCGACGCTTTCTTTTCTTGGGAAATTACGCAGCTCCACTCTGAGCTTGTGAGCTTGGTCACTGACAAATGAGCCGTGAATAAACTCTGCCGGCTTTACTACTGGCTCAACAACTTGTTCGCCATTCACAAAGCGCTCCCATTTTTGTGATTCAGACAGGCAATAGACATCCGGGTGCAAGTGGCACATTTGATTGGCAACCGATGATGGCACCATTTGTACTTCACCCGGCATCCAGGTCAGATTGGTGCCATAAATCGTGTCACGCTTGATTGACTTGGTGCCGAGATAACCGACACCGGTATAGATAATTGCATTGATGCTCATTCATGAATTCCTGAGGTTCTTAAGAGAACGGCAGAGCAAGCCCTGCCGGATTGGTGCTTACAGCTTGTGACTGACACCGGTAGAGCGGTATTCAACCAGGACGTCATAGCGGCCTGTTTGCACCGCACCTTTGACCGTCAGAATGAGTTGTGAGCGGGTATCAACGACCACAGGCACACCTTCGAATTTTTTAACACCAGCGGTAGCAGATGCTGCGACGGCCAAAAATTCAGTAGGCTTGCTTGGAGTGCCATCCATAGGTGCAATACCTAAGTCAAACGTTGCGTTCGCGCCCATGGCAGCGTGATTGACCCGGATTTCATCAATCGTCATGCCGGCATCAAAGGTGCCTAAAATCACGACTTCATTGATTGGCGCGGCAGCGAGCTGGACGAACAAATGACTACGACTGGCATTGCCATGAGCGCCGAGGTAGTGTTTTGCGGTAGAGGTAGGTGCGTTAATTGGCATCACCGATTCCTTTTTTAAGTGAAAAAAAAGGGAGCAAATGAAATGCTCCCGTTTGTACTTAGTTGCCTACGGCCGTATCAACGATAATCCGGCCATGGTCGTGCAACACGCCATCCCGATCTCGGAATTGCAGGGCTTTTTTGCCATTGCAATACGCGATGGTGTATTCCTTGATGTTGCCGTTATCCTTCTCATCTTCCCGGATAGAGAAGTGACTGTTGGCCGTTTTGGTGCGGCCATGGGCATAGGCCAGGGCTTGTGACCCCAGCAGGAAAGCCCGCTCGATGTTGACCGATGCAGTCTGCAATGTGGTGGTCGCGTTGGCGTTGTTCTCCGACACGCGGACCTGAGAGCCGGCATTAAACCGGATCCGGCGGTTCATCCGGCGGACCATGATTTTGTCTTTCATCAGGTAGTCGCCAGTGAACAGCGGATGCTTGAAGCCTTTTGAGCGGTTCATTGCACTGGCAACCAGCTTGTTAAAGTCAGCGGTGCTTGATTGGTTCTGCAGATCACGCCACTGACGAGGCGTAACAAACAGGATGTAGAAAGGATTTTCATCCGCAGCTTCATCGCCTGCCAGGGCAACGTGCTTGATCGGACTTGCCATTTCCTGCAGGTACAGGGACAGGTTATCGATCGTAGTCAGAGACATTAAATCAGAGCTGTCGATGTTTTGAACTGACGTTGCATCACCGCCGTAAAAATGGCGTGAGAATGTCGGCGGCACTACAGGGTTGACCATGATTTTTGCATATTCAGGGTCTGCTTCCAGCGGCACGATCAGGTTTGAGTTGTAATCAGAACCCCGAGCACCGGCCAGGTGGTACAGCGTGGTTTCTTCGTCCAGGTCTTTATACCAGGACTTGAGCAGCGCCTGGGCAATTTGGTTAATCGGCTGTCCAATGGTTTGGACAAACATCGCACCACCATTATCGACCAGGTGACGGCCTTGGTTAATACCGACCGTATCCTGAGCGAATGTCATGGTGTCTGAACGACCTTCCAGCCGTTCATCACCCATCGTCGGCCGGCCTGTGAGGCGGTGCACGATGTCCACCGTCACCTGCTGACCAGGTTGTGTGGTTAAGTCAGTGACGCGAACAATTGGCGCGCCGGCATCGGTTTGCATTTTGCCGATTTCAGCAATGCCTTTTGGTGCTGGGCCCGTCAACATATTGGTCATGTTGTGGGTCCGGGTCGCGGCAGCAAAAAGCGCCGCGTTACGAATAATCGGCGTTAACGCCGGTGTTTTTTGTACTGGCATTTCAGTTTCCTAAATGAATATGGTTAAAAACCAAGAGCAGCCAACACCCGGTCCTGCTCTGCAGAGGACATATTGTTCAGGCGGTGCTGGATCTGGGCTTCGGTTAAACCTTCGAATTGTTTTTCAATGGGTGCTGTCACGTCTGACGTCGTACCGGGGATCCCGCTCAGTGAGAACGGCGGGTCAATGTCATCGACATTGATATCTTTTTTGTTCTGCTTGGCGGGTTGCTTAAGGATGGCCGGTGCCATCTGGCGCATCACTTCGCTGAACCGTTCTTGCAGTGGTTTGTCTTGCCAGGCCTTATCGCCCCGCAGTCGCACATCAATTGCAGTTGCCTGGGCGCGCAAGCTTGGATCTTGCATCACTTCTCGAAGACCTTCGACCTGATCAATTGTCTTTTCGACAACTGAGGTTGGAGAGTCATCTTCAACAGGCGCAGCGGCTTTGGCCGTAGCCGGCTGAGCCTGTTGTGTCAGTTGTTGCTGGAGCTGCGCGACCAGCCTTTCAGTGGCCAGTAGTTTGTGACCCAGCTTTTGGGCCACAGCGCCGACATCACCGTATTCTTCGAGCTCATCAAGTTCCTTTGCAGTCAAGGTCATTTCAGAGGGCAACTGGGCGGGAGTAAGCCCCGCTTTTTTCAGCTGTTCAGCTAACAAATCCGCTTTTTGAGATGTGGCCTGATGCAACTCGGCAAGGTTCTTTGCCTCCTGCAACTGGCGTTCACTATCTTCAAGCTGTTGCTTCAACTGCTGCTTTTCGAGCCGCTCTTTTTCCAGGACGTCAAAAGGAATGACGTGTTCACCATTTTTAGACAGGATCCCAGCTGGTAGTGCTGGACTGTTTTCGTCGCCATCTTCCTGAGGCGTTTTTGTCGTTGGCTTGCCGGTGGACGGCACGGCGTCTCCTACGTCCATTTCTTGGCCATCGAGATATTGGATTGCGCGCTCGATATTGTCGGGATCGCCGCTATTTAACAGCGCTTCAATGTCTTGTTCGCTCAATACATTTGTCATGTGAAACTCCAATGCAAAAAGCCGCAGAAGCGGCTTAGAAGGTGTGGTGTGTGGTCAGTTATGCAGCGGCGGGGACGTTCGCCATCATGCGTTTAATCAGGGCGTCTAAGTTTGCGCGCTGGTCAGCACTGTGCTGCTGACTCTGGATATCCTGTTGCTGAACCATGCCTGTTATTTTTGCCAGGATTTCTTTGGCTCTTGCGGCCATCAGTGCCGGCGCTTCCTGTTCAGTTTGTGCTTTACGGCTGGCCAGCTCGGCATTCGCTGCAGCCAGTTCAGCTTGTGATTGTGTCAGCTGCGCTTTGGCTTGGGCTTCGGCCAACACGGCTTGCTGCGTTGCCATTTCAACAGCCAGCGCCATTTGCTGACGTTGCTGTGCAGCGGCATGCTCGGCTCTGGCGGCTTCGTCCATTTCGTTTGGATCAACGCCTTGGCCAATGGCCTGCTGAATTTTCTTCATCAGCTCCGCTTTGCGCGGTAACTCTGATAATTCCAGAATGTCATTGAGTAAAATCAGCTTGATGTTATCTGGCACTGTGGCCGCCAACGCCATCAGGCGTTCCAGCATCTGAGCACGATAACCAGGCGAACTGGAGATATCAGCCAGGACAACTTTGCGGCTGAGCATACTGACCTGATTATTGACTTCACCGGTATCCGCGCGCTGATTCAGGATCAACGTTTCGGTTTTCTTCATTGGATTGCTGGCATAGACCTTGACCTGCCGTTCTTCATTGCCGATATCCTCGGCAATCAGATTCAACAGCAGATTACCTACCAGCTGCTTGCCCGTTCTGAAGTTGTCGTAAAGCTCTGCCATCGTGACAGTGCCCTGTTCCACCAAGCTATTGATGGCAATACCGGATGTTGCCCCGCCTTCAGTACGGCCAAGCATCGCGTTGTAGACACCTGACACAGACTGGATCTGCTTCTCGGCGTCTTGCATGACCTGGAACTGCTGGGATGCGATATTTGATTCATCCCGGATCTTAAATCCGCCTTCTTTATTCTTGCGGTTTTGGTTCAGTTTGATGATGCCATCCACCCGAGCAACGGCACTATGCAGCTCAGAGTCTGTCATCGCTACGGCGTCAGAATCCATGATCACCTGCCGCGCTTTTAACAGCCAGGTCAGGGTACTGCGCCGGAAATTCAGTTCGTCTTGCGGCCCCATCATGGCGCGGATCAAGCCATACGGCACACGGCTTCGACCCTCGCGATAGCCGAAGAACGGCACCACAGGGAACTCATTATGCGGGTATGGCGAAGGGCCATCATGGATAAGATGTGGACCTAAATAAATCGCTCTAAACATCCGGGCATAACGGGTGGTTTTCAGCTGGACATGGCCAGCATTCACCAAGGAGCGATGCAACGGATTGTTTTTGTTAAACAACGCCGTTTCACCGTTACGCGATACCATGGCTTGGCCAACATCGAACTTACGGTAATAGATATCAAAAAACCTGACGCGCCGGCGCAGGCTGTCATTCCACTGTTCATTGGTGAGCAATGAACTTTGCGACGTGATTTGCCAGCCAGCCACCAAATCAGGATTTACCTGATGGCTATCAAGCGTGAGCAATGCAGGCCAGCCGTCGAGACAACCTTTCACCAGATCTTTATGCTTCGGAGCCACCAGTAGCGCTTGGTCTTCATCCATCCAGCGCTCAATCACGACATAACGGCAGTCTTTCCAATCGGCGCGCCGGCTACGCCAATCCCACCACACACTTGTCCAGTCGAGCGTATCCACAATGTAGGGGTCACCAAACAAGTCATCATTGCGGCGCACTTCAACAAAACCGGCACCGCTTTTAACCTGGCATGCAAATGCGTCAGAATTGGCGCGGTCAGCGCCTGACATTCGGGCCGCTTCGTTTAACCGCTCGTTTAAGTATTCGTTGACCAGTGCGCCTTCTTCATCATCTGCGCGGACCTGCCAATCTGTCCGGCTTTTTGCTTCCATGCCTAAGACGCCGTTGATGGTCGGCGCGACATAGTTATTGATGATCACGGGCTGACCGCGTTCACGCATCGCCTGTTCAACTTCTGGAAGTAAATGCCGGCCTTCGTAGTAGGCTTCTGCAACAGCGGCTTCTGTGCGCCATTCTGGTTGCTGATGCAAATCTGATAGCAGATTTTCAATCAGGGATTGTTTTCGATAGGCGGTCATAACATCCAACTTTGGGTTTTTACTTGCTGCACAGGCGCGAACTTGGTTCGCGGCATTTTTTTATTCATTTCAAGAGCAATGGCATACGACATTACTTTGTCGTCGAAACAACCTTCCCGCGCCCCCATTTTTCCGGTGGACGCATAGACATAAGTCATGGACTGGTCGATGGTGTGCATACACAAAATGCCTGTGTTTTCGTCCAGGATGAGATCACCAAAATAGCCAATGATGATTGGCTTACTTTTCGATGTGGTCAGCCAGCCGACTTTTTCAGTTTCCCGCTCGTGGCTTTCCTCCAATTCTTCCTGCTTATAAAGATTGGGGTAGTCCAGGTCTTTGAGCTTTTGCACCACAGCATGGCCATGGTTGTTTCGTTCAACGCCTAAAAATGCGTTGTTGTAGTAACGACCAAGCTTGTTCAGCAAAAAGCCAAACGAGCTGACCTCAATTTTTCCGTGAAAGGTGGCGACCTGAGTCCCCTGCTCGTTGAGCACATCTACTGAAGAAAAGTCACCAATCTCTAAACCTTCGGAGACGTCAGCGCCGGCGGAATAAAGTTCGCCAGGGATAGGTTCGGCCCAAATCTGAATGAGTCCGGACACCGAATCAAAGTCATAGGATTTCGGGTCATTCGGATCATCAACTTCAATGCTTTCAACGTTTCGCTCAACATCAAGCGAATCTGCATCACGGCTGTATCGCATGAGCTTGATAGGCAAGCGGCAGTAGTTCTTGGCTTCGACCAGTTTGGGGATATCAAACACTGGCCGACCTGATGCGAGGAATGCCTCGTGCACGTAGCTGGGGTATTCCTGCTTAAACAAATCGGAGCTTTTAAGCTCTTTGATTTTTTTCCGGCGCCAGGCAAGTTGGCCATCGGTAATGTCATGCTTAAATTCAGCGCCATCAGGATGGTTGGCTATCATTGCCGCCAGGGCAATTTCATCAGCGGTTCTGACAAACCCTGCCGGCACTTTATCGGTGTAGCCGCTATCCCAATACCAGGGCGAGAAAATCAGAATAAACTCGCCATCTTTTTTGTACGCATCCATGACGTATTCATAGAACGTCCCGCCGACACCGTTGGCGGTACTTTCTAAAATCACTTCCGTACCAGGTAAATCTGGTACGGCCTGCATGACGCCGGCAAGGATTTGATCTGCAAACGGCCAGAACGCAACTTCTGAGCCGTGGAAAAGCTGAGCGGTAAAACCCCGACCGCTGTCCGGGTTCTTGGCGGTACCTAGTTCGTAGCTCGACTCTAAAGAGCTGAACTTCATACCAAGCTTTTTGTTATCGCCGTCTTTGGTCGGCTTCACAAAATCGGGGCAATGGTCATGATATCGCTGGACCATTTCGTACAATTTGCCGGTGGTCTTACTTTCGTGCGATAAAATGAACGTGGAATAACCCACGGTTTCGGTGGTGATTTTGTAGTACCGCGCACCTATCCAGGTGCTGAACCCTTGCTGCCGGCCTTTGATAATGACAGCCCGGACCTTGCCGATTTCGCGCCGCTGACGCTCTACCCGCTCATGGGCATAAAGCTGCGCCTTGTTTAAAACAAACGGGGCCACTTGGCCCCGCTTTGTTCTGATCTTTAAAAACTTCTGTGCGAACCATTTAAACGCGGCGTTGCGTATAGTCCGCAGCTGTTCTTTGACAGCCAACGTTCTGAGGGTGGCCATTAACCTTCAGGCAATTCCTGATGTTCTTGTGCTTCTTCAGCCAACTCACGCAGCAATTGGTCAACGTCCACTTCATCTGGCTGGCCGTCTTCACTGATACCATAAGCGCGCCGTTCTTCTTTCACGTAGTCAGAAAATGCAGCCATCAGCTGACGGCCTTCCCCGATCGATGCACCCAATGATTTAGGCCGCATATGGAATGCGCCGGTTTCTTTGTCTTCCACCGCAACCAATAAATCATTACTTTGCGTGTGCAGGTGGTTGTTCAAACTGTTGAGGGTGTTCCCCATCTTTTGTAAGAAGTGCTGATGCGCAGTGATGACGGCGACATTGATGGCTACGCGATCGGCTATCGCCTTTTCTTCATCATTCAGCGGCCTTGTGGTATCGACGCCAAGGGCGGCTTTTGTCACCGCGATATTGGTTAATCGCTTCACTTCGGCCGACAGGTCACGCTCCCAATTGCCTTTTTTAATCCACTTAATAAGCGTGGTGTAAGGAATGCTGAGCTTACGCGCCACATCGGCAACACTGAGCGTAGCCGGCATAGCCCGGTACGCGCAGTGGATAGCTTCCATCTGTTCCTTCGAATATTTCGCCATTACTTCTTAGTCAACTTCTCGATAACGTCCAAGTCTTTCCCCTGCAGTGACTGCAGAATGTCTTGCACTGTTTCTGTGGCCACAGCGTTGGTGGTCATGCTGGCCAGCTTTTGCAGACCCCAAACCACAACACGAGTGATAAAACGTTCAGCGACAATGCGCCAACCGACTTTGGCAATCATGGCCAATAAGATTTCTTTTAATAGCGTCAGCGCGATTGTAGGCATGACAGGGCTCCTGTGAGGTTGAGGGTAGGCAAATCTGCAGACACTTTGCTTAAGTAGTCTTCCGGAGTGCCTTTTGCGTTTTTTGCATAGCTGTTGTAGTGCTGCTTCCAGTACAGGGCGCGGCCCTGAACAGTTTCTGGAATTGGCGCAGTCACAGCGCAATAGCGCAGCCGGCAAAAGATCATCGACAGTAATGGGTTGTAGTCCAGGTCATCATGCGCAACGCGCTGAAGGTTAATGCCCAGGAACGCCATCAAGTCTTTCTCAATTTTGCTGCCTTTGAATTTCTCTTTGAGCCAGTCAAAAGTACCTAAATCGGTTTGGCATACACCACGGCCAGCACCATCTGGCGTGGGATCACGGTATTCACCAAGTCGGGTTTCAGCGCTGGCAGTTTCCAGCAGCTGGTAAAATGTTGCGATTGGCTTTGCGCCAGGGATAATTTCAGTTACAACACAGGCGGTATCAACCAGCTGCTGTTTGCTGACGATGCCATAAAAACGTGGCTTGATATTTTTCATGGCGTGATCCCCAGCTTGGAATTAATTTTGATGAGCACATCGTGCAACTGGCTCATGGAATGAAGATCGTGCTCAATGCGGTCCAGCTTGCCTTCGACGTTTTGAAATGAGACTTCAAGCGTTTCTTTGAGCCGTTCATAGGTCACATATTCTTTTGTGACATCGACATGCAGCTTGTGCACAAATTTCTTTGTGGTTTCAAGATCGTTCCCTAACGCATTAATCCGCGAAGAAATGCTGGCGAGGATCGCCAAAACAATCGTTACGAGAATTCCGCAAACGGTTAAGACGGCTTCCATCATTTTCTCCGGGCAATAAAAAAGGCCGATGCTGTTAAACATCGGCCCTGAGCGCTGTTGTACGACAAACTACTGTGCTATCGCCGTAAAGGACACTAACGACGATGGCTGAAAGATAGCAAAGCTCCGCCAAGCTTTGCAACTCATTTTGATATAAATAAAATCAAAATGATTAAATTATTTTTCTGACAAAGATGGAAAACATCCCAGCTGGCTTACCAATCAATGACTTATCAACTTTTACAAACCGGCCATCAACAACCTGAAAATCATTGGCGATCACTGTTGCTTCAGGTGGCAGTATCACCAGAATCGGTTGGCTGCCAGTCAGGTTTCTGAAAACCCGTTTTAGCATAAATATTTCGGCACTCGCATCAACCAATGACTGCGCCAGTGTCGTGGATGTTGCTGCAGCAGCTGCGCAACCGTTGCACCCCTTAGGGGCTGGAAGTTCTGCCTTTACCGGCGGCGGTGCAAACGACAACAACGACTTAACTACTTTTTTTATAATGTTCAAATTCGCTCCTGTATAAACTTTTTGGCACTTTGCAGATGCCGCTGATACGTCCTTAAGGACAGTTCCAACGCGACAGCCCTATCGAGCTGGCGATAACTGGCAAAGTGCCGGCTGTACTCAGCCCGGATTACTTTTGCCTGAACGGGTTGCTTGACAGCCAGGGTACAGACGGCAGATTCGATATCTGATTCGATACACTCAGAAACATCAGGCGAGCGCGGACCAAAGTTGCCTCTGGTGCCGGCATTGAGAAAATGAGTCACTTGCTGCTTAGCTGGCATGAGCCTGCCGCTTTCGACCCAAGCCGCCCACTGATGTAAAAGTGTATCGAGGTTATCTGCCATCTTTTCTCCTGGCACGGCCTGATTGTTTGTAGTGCACGAGGATCTGCGAAAATATTTCATCACAGGGCTGAAAGTTGCGATTGGGTTCGTTTCGGTCAGTGATCAGGTAATGCCCTGGCTTAATCGGAATGGTTCGGCTCATGGTGCCATCACAGTGACAGATGTACGCATTGCGGCTTTCCAGCCAAGCAAGCTCTGCAAGAGTTTTGATATTGCCAATGAGCACCCTTCGGGCGCGGACTTTGCCTGGATTAAACATCTGCTTTAAACAATTCAATCTCAGCTCGTCACTGACATCGGGGATCACTGAAAATACCCCGTAAACGTCCAGTAACTTGTGTAGCTGCAACAGGATAGACTGCTGAGCTTCGCGGCTTGCGCCAACCAATCCAATAATCAACAAATCAAATTGAGCCCGAATAAATCAAATTGCGCTTAAGTTAGCCGTGAACAGCCTTTTTTTCAACGTAAAATGTTAATTTTTACATTCAACGTGATATATTTTTAAATGCTGTCGTACAAAAACAACTGGGGCGAACAAAAAAATGAGTTCGATGCTGAACAACGACGAGTTGCGCTTGCATGCAACTAAAGTCTTTAATGAGTATTACGAAATTTACTGCCGAAGATATCTGTCTGATTTACCCAAGATCACAGACGATGTTTTTGCGCAGCATATTCACTACAAAACAGGCTTCGAAATTCAGCCAACAACATTGCGTCAGTATCGCAATGGTGCGCGTTTCAAGGTCCAGTTTTACATCATCATTTCCCAGCTGTTTCAAGTGCCTGTGGCTCATTTCCTAATGCCGGCCAATGAAGCGGCTTTAGACTTTGATAACCAGCTGAAAAACTTATATATCCCAATTAAGGATTTTCAGACCGGCGCTATCATCGCCATGCTGGAACCTGAGCGCGCTATGATGATTGGTGTATCGCAAAACACGAAAGGGTTGGTGATCACCAAGAGCAACTGCGAAAGCTCGGGGTACATTCCTGGACAAATTGCTCTGATAGACACCAGCATTAATCACGTCACCGCATCGGGTGATTACATCCGGATGTTAAAAGACAGCCCGACTGTGATCAGCTTCCAGTTGCCAAAGGCCACAGTATTGGATGACTCACTGCCGCCACTGGCCGGCAAGGTCATTGGCCGCATCGGATAAAACAAAGGGGCGTTAAGCCCCTTTTTCATACCTGAGTTTTATTACTCAACAAGACACCAGTCACTGGCCAGCATATCGGTTTGGCTGGCAAGCCAACCCATGAGAATTTCACCGGTTGCTGTTTTCATCGTGATACACGGCAACACCTTGGCGCTTCCGCCGTTTTGACGGGCGTACTCACTGTTATTTTCAGACCAGAAGTTTTCGAAGGCAATTTCACGAGTGCCAGCTGCTGCGTCACCGCCTGGATTACAAGACAACGATAACCACATACCTTTGCCATTCCAACCAGAACGGGCAACCTTTTTGCCTTCCTTAAGAGCTCTCAGCGCAAAGCCGAAGTCCAGATCTGATGTCTGCTTATAAGCGCGCTCGAACACATTTTTAGCCGACCAGCTGATATAACCCTCAAAATCAGGATGATTCGGCTTTTCACCATCGAGCCATTCAATCAGGCAACCGTCTTCACTCGGGTTTTCATCTTCTGGAACGGGCAAACCAAGCAACTGGTAGTATGCCTGCCGGTTCATAGCATACGTTTTAACAATCTTGGTCATGAAATACATACTGGTTGCACGCATAACTACCGCCCTACTCCTTCTTCAACCCTAACCCAATCACATGCCATGATGTCCACTCCATCCATGACCCAAGGCTTCGTTATATCGCCTGACTTAAACTGAAAAAATGGAATCTCGCTAAACCGGAAGCCTGCAACTACTTTTATTCCCCAGCCGTCAGGCCAAGATTGACGCTTCACACGATAACCAGAGCGCAATAATTCAAGCCGCATCACCGAAGGTTAAACCTTCATTTCGTCTGTAGAAGTGTTCAAACTTATCTGGTTCGACAAATTCAAATTCTGTAATGGTTTTGTGCGGGTCAAAATCTTTGACTAAATATCCCCGAACAGCTGTATCGTTTTTCACAAAGCAAGTTTCGCTTGGGAATAAAGTTTTATACTCACGCTGACTAACTGGGCGCGCTTGAACTACTTTTGCAGCTCTGGTTATGTACAACTCATCAATTTCTTGCTTACTTACGCCTTCACTCATTGAATCACCTGATTGTTATGGTTGGCATTCAAGGCCTTTAAGGCCGCTATCGCGGCGTTTCTTTCATCTTTATTATCATTGGCAATCGCTCTAATAAGCGTTTGCGTGGTCTGTGCATATTCTTGCACTACTACATTCAGCAACATAAATTGGCGTGATAACGCATGTGAAATTTCCGCAGGTACGCCGAACTGAACGATATGAGCTGACTTCTCCTGCCACTCAATCACCTGTTCCTCAGTTTCACATTTTGCAGCCAGGGCGATATGCTCAATTAAGACTGCAATATGAGCGTTCAAACTTTCGATAACCATGTCTTTGTTGTGCTCTGGAATAACGTATTTCTCATTGGCCATGACCTAATTCTCCTAAGTTTGAGCGCTTCGCTTTGTTCGCTCTCTAGCCGTTACGCTTTTTTTTCAGCTGCATCTAAAATTTCTTCAAGTAATGCAGCCATATATCCCGGCGCTTTACATCCTAGTTTTTGTTGTATTTTTTCAGCTATTTCGTAGTCTTCTTTTAAAACCATCGCTCCATTCATATCTTTTAAAATAGTAAACCACTGACAGACACGTTGCAGTTCTCTCAGATTAAGCGCGCCAACAATAGTTGAAAAAATCTCAAGCCCTGGCTCAATTACAATCGTTTCTTCTGCTGACATCCCAAAGTTGCCATTTGGATTTTCATCACTGTGCAATCCTTTGCGATACTCATCAATCGCTTTGCAAATATAGGGGGCCATTTTGTTATCTCCACACTCACGCTTGGTGATTTGTAAAGTTACAATTCTGTCCCAATCCTTTTGTTGTGAAGTGTGGTTATTAATTTTGGTTTCTATTCGACGTGTTATGCGATGAGTAACCTTGGGCATAACACACAATTTGAAAGGGATGTATGCCAACAACAACGAATACATAGTTCGGCCGTGGTGCATTAATTCAGGCTCAGCAGTCGTTACTATTGCCAAATTTGACGTCATCAGTGAAATCAAGACATCAGGATCTGTTGCGTCTTCCAGCCAAGGAACTGCGATTGCGGTTGCACGATCATCAGAGTCTAATGTGTCGTCAGAAACAGCAAGTGCGTAGCCGTGTTCTGCTAACATCTTAGACATCAGCGAGTAAGTACCTAAGTAATTTCCACTATCTTTTTTACTGCTCAACATTAATATCCTTCATCTTCTCTGCATAAACCAATTCAGCCAGCGCCTTACCGTCATCAGACAAAGCGAACGCCAGTTGCAACGAACTACTGCGATACTTGAGTAGCAACTGACGATCAACCAACGTGTGGCAGCTAGCCCTGAAGTTGGTTGCTGCTATCTTGTTGTCACGGCGCTTATTGATAATCGCCAGAATATCGACGCCTGGTATCGGCCCGGTCCTGCCCTTTTCACGTAACAGCTGCAGAACAAACAAAGTATCGCGCTGAACGGCTGACAACCTACCCTTATTCATGTCTGGCATGAATAGACGAATCAATCAAAGGCATCAGCTTTCCCACCTGATTGACCTTCGCATGAAACTTGCGCTCGTAATCACAAAGCAACCTATCAGCGACTTCAGCCCATTTTTCGCCATGCTGTTCGACCAGTCCTGACGCCCAGTGAATAAAGACCGCTTGTTCGTACTCAGCATTTGCACGTACAGGTGCATATACTCCTGTCCGGATCAGCACTTGAGCAATTCTGGCACACGCGAAGTTAGGCCGCCCAAGCACTGATATTTGCTCTTTCGATAGCTCAATCATGCTTTACCTCTACATCCAATTGCCATTTAATGCCGCCACAGAGAACTCCACCGCATCATCTTCAACCTTATCTGCACTGTGATTGTCACCGTGAATAGTTTCGCCTGATTCACTGAATCCTGCTTTATAGCCTATGGCCAGCAGTTGCTGTGCAAGTGGCTTAAATTCATCTGGTATCGTCGGTAATTTCATGTGGCTTTTCCTCTAATCGTCAATTACAGGCATGGAAGCAATGTATTGCTCCAACTGCCTTCTAAAATCTTGCTGGTTTGTGCCGGTAAAACTAATTTCCCATTCACCAGCATCGCCACTATCAAAGAACACATCACCATGACCATCTGCAGTCAGATGAAGCGACATAAAACCGGCTGGTGTATCCCATTCTTCTTCAATGCAACCACACGCATCATCTAACTTTGATTCGATAAGTTTGCAACCATCCATAGGATTCCCTGTTAGTGAGTGGGCAGCCTTTGAGCTTTACCATTGTGAACCTTGTCCATGCAGTCGAATGCAACAGCAACAAGCTTCTGCGAGGCTCGTTTTGCATCATCAACTGTCTGACAGTTACATGCGTTCATGTAATTCTGGATGTGCTCACGAGCCAATCTTTCAGCTTCCAGTTCATTAACGAATTGTTTCTTTGCTTCCGCCATACTGCTTCCTATGTATCCGAATGGTAGCAATGTAATTTCAAACCACTGCGCAGCCTGGCGCCAGTCATTGTTGTTTGCCAGCCACAACAGCACACGACTTTGTAAATTGCCTTTCGGTGCTTATTGGTGCCTAAATCATCCATAACGATATATGAACCGAACCGCTCGCCTCGCTCTAACTTCTTTCGGCTTTTAGAACCTAGCTCTTTAGCAAGCTCAGTCCTGAGACAGCCGCAAGATGTTCTGAGCTTTCGCCTTAAGTGACTTGCTGCTGCTTCGGTCTTCGCGCCGCACTGACACAAGCATTGATACATGACATGAGTGCCGTTCTCAGCTCCACGAGACATGCCAATGACGGTCAATCGGCCAAACACTTCACCTTCACAAACCGGGATGTGTCTAGTCATGACGCGTAACTTGAATCTTCATCTATTGCTTCGGCTGGCGTACAGCCATCGGTAAAGAAATCGAACCAGCATTTAACGCCGGTAGATTCCTCCAATGATGACCCGCCATAAAGATTGCCGCGCTTTATGTTTTCAATATTCAGCTGTGCGAACCACTGCTCAAAGCGATCTAATTCGTTAGGGCATAATTCTGAGATTAAATCTTTGTCTTCCTGGTACTGGGCATTAATGCTCATATCACCTGCCTAAAGTTGTGCGTTATCTACCAACTTTGATAACTCTTTGCGCTCAATTTGCTTCAGTTCTTCGCAGAGCCTGGCAATTCTATTGAGCCGCTTAAACGCCTTGCACAAGTTTCCAGCGTCTACGCCGTTAAGAACAGCAGCTGATTCGCGGGTGAAACCACGAACCACATGGTCAAACAAGGCCTGCTGCATCGCGGCTTCGTTCCTCGTGAACTCCATTAGCTTATTCAGCTTCTCAGCTGACACTGTTCCACGGCATAGATAATTCATCGCTGCATCACCTGGTACTCTTTGATCAACCGGTTCAGCTCACTCCTGACCTGTTCACGCATTGAGTCTGGCAACTTCTCCAGCGCTTCAACAACCTGTTCACGGGTCATCTGACCGCTTTTGCGTTTATTAAATAATTCTTTTGCACGTAAGTTTGCTCGATACAGCTGCGCCTGCCTTGCCTTTTGCTCTACCAAAGATGATCGGCTGAACTGGCGACTGCTGTAGGTCATTGCTTGTCTTTACCTCTGTAGTGATTAACCAAGCGCTGGCTGTCATCGCGCTTGCGTGTGTACACTTTCAAAATTGTGTAAAGACACATGGCCAACAGACAAACCAGCAACAGCCAGCCAACGGTTTTGCCAAAATGGCCAATCACCCAGTCCGCGGTAAAAGCAATGTAAGAACCAGCAGCCAGGATCCAGAACATCCAGCTTTTTAACGTCAAGGCACTGCCTGCTACGGCACTTCGCCACCACAACTTTATTCCCATACTCACCTTCCATCGTTCGCCAGGCATTCGCCCTGGCGCAGCCACAAAAAGCCGGGATTGCTGAAAACAGCATCATGCCAACAAAATCCGGCCAGTTTTTAGCAGTTGGGTAATCTATCCGTTTCTAACCCTTTTGCTTACCCTTACATATGTTCCACGGAAAAAACCAAACAGCGCCAAGCACTTATCACAACATTTCAGTGTTTTGGTATCGCTCAATAATTGAGCAAGCTGCTACGTGTTTTTCCTGAACTACCGGAAAGGGTTCGCAAGGGTTTTGGATAGCACCGAACAAAATCAAAAACTCTTTACTTGAGTATTTGCAGGATATTAGCGGATCAATTTGATTTGTTAAAGCTCAAAGGGATCCAAAACAAAAGAAATCTAACAAGGATCAAACATTTTTGAGGAATGAAAATCACGGATTTTTGGCATAAAAAAACCCGCCGAAGCGGGATTTTTGGGGTTGGATTTAACGCCTGTCTGGTGAGATATAAGTCCGCTCTCTACTGTCGCCGTAAGTGATTGGGGCTTCCAGTCGGCAGAATGTGACTGCACCTGTTATAGCGTTTTCGGTGTAGTTGAATTCATACGCTGACCCAATGATGTTTTCCATAATTCTGTCTGCAGGAGTAAAAAAAACTCCGTTGTAGTGGTATCCCTGTACTGTGTTTGACAGTTCAATAGCAGAAAACTGAATACATTCACCTGGCTTTAACGATGCTACCCTTCTTAATACTTCGTTTTTTGATGTAGTGATTGCCATGCCCTTCCCCGCTAAATTTTTTTATCTTCAGTCAACACGCGGCGATGCTTAACTTTATTTGCCGGCGCCGGCTGCATCTGCCCCTTTTTGCGCAGTTCGTATGCTCGCGTCATTACAGTGTGAATTGTCCGCTCAAGCGTCAAGCTCATTTCTTCAGGGCCAACCTTGTCATAGTTCTCAATAAGATACTGAGTGTCTTCATTTGACCACGGCAGTTTATGATTAGCGTGGTAGTCAGGGTGGTAATTCATCCTGCCAAACCGGTCATAAGTTACGGGAATTTCTGTTACGATGTTTTCAGCCATTATTGACCCCTTACTGGTCTGTTTTGGTTAGGTGGTTTGGGTGTTAGCCGCACCCAGTCCACCGGTTTTTTATTTATTCAATCGTCATTTAGTGTCGCATTATCGATACTTATATCAGCAATGCCTTTCTCGGTCCGGCCTCGATAGTAATCGCCGTAAAAGTTTGACCATTCCTCAACCAGCTCCAACTTTTCACCAACTTTAAAAGACTGCACTGTCAGTCCTGGGCGCGGATATTTTGTAATTTCGTGCTTATCGCGTTCACACTCACAGTCTTGTGTAATAACAATTTGTGTCATTTTAGTGTGTCCTAATTGATTAAGGCCAAATTTCGTCTTTGAGCTTGCTGACAACACGGTCCAAAAGGTCCAGCTCATTGTTATTCAAACTCCGGATGCCGTAATCGTGCGCTTTTAACACAGCACATTCTTCATCTTGACTGAGTTCAACAGTTCTTTCTTTTCCGACAGCAAGGCCTTTGTAGTATTCCAGTGATTTCATAATTTCTTCCTTCTTGATTAATAAGGCAACGTAACCATGCCATCATCTAAATCCGATTGTTCAGTTTCTGATGGCGCTTCACAGCTTAAGCAATGGTGGCAAACTCTCATGCCAGCTGGCTTATCTTCGCCACAGCTGGGGCACGTTTCTAAATCTGCATCCATGATCTACTCCCATTTATCCCGTAACTTCTTCATGATGTCGCCATCAAATCCTTCGTCATTCATCCAGCGCGACGGCCACAGCTCATGCGCAACACAACCAGCTATCGCAACCTCTGCATGCGCGCGGTTTTCAGAATCGAATTTGTAGATATTTTGCATATTAAATGGCGAACCATACTCCATTGACAACAACAGTCGCGCTGCTGTCTCTGCGCCACCGCCGCAATGCTCAATCGCTTGAGTCGCTAAATGATACGCAGACTGGCCGCGCGTGCTGGAAGATAAGACAGCCTGGTATTTTGCCGCTTCTCTTTTTGCGTATTCTTCATAATCCATAAAATGCTCCGCATCTAAAAGAATTTCAAAAGTAATTCAAATGCATTTCAAGCTGTCAGCTTTTTGGCAATTTCGGCCAATCGTTTATCAATGGACGCTGACTGCTCAATTAAGTGGTCACGCTCTTTGTTCAAGCCAGCAACACACTGGCAGTAAACAAAAAAATCAGCTTCAGCGGCACTGGTTAACCAGCCTGTGTCATCACAATTTCTGCATTTCATCATCATCCTCCACCGGCGAGTCAAC
>Ga0209599_10000120_pt1 | contig 57000 bp, 60 predicted proteins | sample Shrwel_input2_FT_FD_187534 | JGI IMG/M metagenome (GOLD analysis project Ga0209599, IMG submission 187534) | Subsurface microbial communities from deep shales in Ohio, USA - Utica-3 well 1 S input2 FT (SPAdes) (version 2) ...
CATCGGCACCTTTCAATATGTGGCCATGCTCAATGACAGCGCCAAATTAGCCCAATTGCTGGATTATGCCCTGGCCAGACATTACCCGGCCGCACTCGCGGCCGACAATAAAGCGCTGGCGTTATTGCAGCAGGTCAGTCAGGCACAGGCGGCATTGGTCGCGCACTGGATGAGTCTGGGTTTTGTCCATGGCGTGATGAATACCGACAATATGCTGATTAGCGGCGAAACCATTGATTATGGCCCTTGCGCTTTTCTGGATAGTTATCAGCCCGCGATCGTGTTCAGCTCTATCGATCAGGAAGGTCGTTATGCCTATCGCAATCAACCCGCGATTGCGCAGTGGAACCTGGCCCGACTGGCGGAAGCTCTGTTACCCCTGCTAGCCACTGATGAAAAAACAGCCATTGCGCTTGCCACTGCTGAGTTAAATCAATTTCCGCAGTATTATCAGCAACAATTTAATCAACGGATGGCAGCCAAGCTGGGGTTGTCTGCCGACATGTTACTCAAGCATTCAGCTGCAGTGGCGAGCCTGATCCAGCAATGGCTGCAGTTATTAGCGCAGCAACAAGCTGATTTTACCGCTTGTCACCGTCAACTGGCGGCAGCACTGGCGGATCCGGCTCACCCGGCTGGTCCGACCCAGCTCTATAGTGCCGCAGCAGACTGGCTGGCTTTTTATCAGCAATGGCAGCTTTTGCGCGCGCAAGACAGTCAGCGCAACGCTATCCGCTGTCAGCAACAGATGCTGGCAGTCAATCCGGCATTTATTCCGCGGAATCATCAGATAGAACAAATCATTCATCAGGTGACGGTAGAGCAGGAGCTGGGATTATTTCAACAGTTTGCCCGGGATTTAACTTCGCCTTTTGCCTTAAGTGCTGATGAGAGCCGTTGGGCGGCAGTACCAGAGCCTACAGCCACGCCTTACCGCACTTTTTGTGGCACTTAACTGGCACTTAAAAAAACAAAACCCTGTTGCAGACATCTCCCTGACAGAGTGCAACAGGGTGAACGCAGCCCGAAAAGGCTTGATACCACTCGTTTTTCGGCATCACAACAGCGCACGACTGCCGCTGTTGTTGCTGAACTAGCGCGACGAACCACCAGCGTCATTGGCTTATACGGCGATTTGACCATCCACCAACAATTTTATGCAAAACTGGCAACCGAAAAGTTCGAAGCTCTTGTAAAGTTTTACGGACTTAGCAGCGCAGTGAGATCAACCGCAGCGGTCGTCTCTTTCTGCGCGCCTGCTTTACAGTAAAGCCTATGAATACGTCCCTAACAAAACTATTTATATAAATTTTTAGTAAACAGCTGGCCAGGACACTCCGCCAGCAGAGTTACCACTTCATCTCGCCGGTATTGACCTTAGCGCTGATGGTCAAAGAATCTTCACCTGGCAATGCCGGATATTGTTGTTGCAGCTTCACAATCACTGCTGCCGAACCTTTTGCACTGGCCAGCGCCGCCTCAAAAGCTTGCAGATAACTAGCGGTAAAAGTGACGGCTGCCAGTCCCTGGGGTTCAGCACCATAAAAATGCCCCGGGATCACCCGCGTTGGCTGCAAGGCCTTGATTTCAGTCAGAGCTTGCAACCAGCTGGCTCTGGCGGCTTTGCTCTGGGTATCCGCAGTCCAGACATGGCTGCCGGCATAGACCGCCACCCCACCAAACACAGTTTTGCTGGCTGGCGCCCACAGATAAGCCTGATGGGTGTTGATATTTTTCACTTCAATTTGTTCACCATCCAATTGCAACACTTGTTGATCCGATACTTCCGGCACCACCAGCTCAGTCGGCGCTTGCGCAGCCAGGATCGGCCCCCAGTACGCCAGTTTGGCAGCTTTAGTCCGCTCTATATGCGCCACCACACTGCTGCTGGCGATTATTTTTACCCTTGGGAAAGCTTGGCGAATCACGGATAAACCAAAATAAAAATCCGGGTCGCCGCTGCTGATATAGACCAGACTCAGTTGTTTGCCGCTTTGTTTAATCATCGCAACCAGCTTGGCAGCGTCCTGCACACCAAACTGCGCATCCACTAACATGGCTGATGTCGGGCCAGTCACCAGCGTGGCTGTCACCGGAAAAATGCCCTGGCTGCCAGGGTTATACAGCTGAAACTGCAGGGCTGCCTGACTGGCGGTGCTGTACAGTGCACTACTGGTCAGCAGCACAAGGCTGCTGGCCAGTTTCAAACGACGGAGGTGGTTAACAAGGGTGTTGAAAATATTCTTCATGCTGATCTCACTTTGATGGTGGTGGTTGGTCAATAAAATTTTACTGGCTACTGCTCAGTATGCTGTTCTTGAAAGTCGCTTGCGTAATTCATCGCCAAATTCGGCTGGCTGTTGGTAATACCGGCTTAATGCCAGCGGTTGCCATTCACCCTTTGCCGTTTCCAGCGCTGCCGACGGATAGCCCTGGCCACCAATCTGTTGCAGCAGTTGCCGGCTGTGCTGCAGATGTGCCGCCACCAGCTCAGGCGCCAGCAGCAGAAAAGCCTGATGGAAGTCGGCTGCTGCCAAGCCGGCCTGTTCAGCCACCGCCACCAGCACTGCGGTTTCTGTGATATTGCGGCCGAACTGGTAATAATGTTGCTGGATAAGTTCGAGCAACAACACGGCATCAGCACCAAGCTGTTGGCCAGCCAGTAAGGCCCGGATCGGCGGTAATGAATCCAGTACCATCTCACCACTGCCGAGCAAGCCGTCGCTGTAGGCGGCAGTAAATGGCTGCCCCGTTAACGCTTCAATTTGACGGTCAAACTGCAACAGTTGTTGCCGCAGTCTGGCATCCACTTTTTTGCGTTGCGCTCCGGTAAATAAGCCACCGGCATGCACCGCCAGTTGTAAGCCTGGTTGCGCCATGGCCTGGCGAAACAGCGGTGCGGCGGCGTAAGTCCAGCCGCATAACGGGTCAATCAACAGATGTAAGGTAGCTTGTTTTGACATCAGATTTCCTGTTTACTCGAGTGGCCACCGTTGGCCAGCAATTTGTTTCCAGTGCGGCTATTATAAATTGCACAAAACAGAATAAAATCCGCAAAACAGGCAATAGATTGTTGCACCAATCGAGCTAATAAGCCGGATTGCGCGTGAGTTTCAAGCGAAACGCCAGTACGGCAACCATGGCAAATGGCACAGGAGAAATATGGATCGGATGACAGCAGCACTGGTGTTTAGCACCATAGCGCAGCAAGGCAGTATGGCGGGCGCGGCCAGGGCTCTTGGCATGTCCAGAGCTATGGTTAGCCGTTATTTACACGCGATGGAAAACTGGTCGGGAAACAGGTTACTGCATCGTTCCACCCGCAAACTCAGTCTGACTGCGGCTGGCGAAACTGCGCTAATCCAGGCCAATGAATTATTGCGCATTGCCGGGGAAATCAGTCAACCGGCGTTAGATACGCAGAGCTCGCCCAGTGGCAACATCCGGATTTCCTGTGCTCAGTTCACGGCGCGTTATTTGTTGTTGCCGTTTATTCAGCAATTTTTAGCCGAATTTCCACGCACCAGCATTGATTTGCATATCAGTAATCAGGCGGTGGATTTAGTCGAAGAACGGATAGATTTAGCGGTCAGGATCACCAACGACCTGGATCCGAATGTGATTGCCAGACCGCTGGGTCAATGTGTTTCGGTGTTATGTGCCAGTCCGGCCTATCTGGCCCGTGCCGGCACCCCGACCGAACTGCAGCAACTCAGTGGCCATAACTGCTTGATTTACTCTAATTTTGGGAAAAGCTTCTGGCATTTTCGCGAAGCGGGCGAACCGGTGGCGGTAGAAGTGCACGGTAATCTTTCGGCCAATGAATCTTCTTTGTTGCTGGATGCAACACTGGCAGGCCTTGGCATCAGCATCCAGCCGCAACAAGCGGCAGCGCCTTATCTGGCCAGCGGCTTGTTGCTGCCGTTATTACCACAAGCGCAACCCAGACAACTGGGCATCTTTGGGATTTACCGCTCCCGCAAACATCAATCCAGTGCTTTTCAGGTGTTTTTACAGCAGCTGGTGGCTGAGCTTGCCGCCAGACCAGTCCCCTGATCTGGCACTCCGGTCGCACTAGCGATGGTAAGCACCGCTCCGCTCCGGTTGGTACAGGATCTCTAACACCTGGATCCACTGCTGACTTTGATCCGGCATCGGCCACCGGATCCGATCGCCCTGGCGTAAGCCCAGCAGAGCCATCCCCACAGGAGCCAATACCGACACCGCTTCAGCCGGGGTTTGAGATGCCAGATCCTTTGGGTAACACAAGGTAAACTGGCGCTCTTCCTGGCGCTCTTCGAGCAATAACCGCACTGTTGAATTCATCGTCACCACATCAGACGGCATCTGTGCGGGCTCCAGCAGATTGGCGCGGTCCAGCTCTTGTTGTAACAACTGTCGACTGGGATGTGACAGCGGTAAGCTGCTGATTAACGGTTCGAGCCTGTCATAATCCAGCGTGGAAATATGCAGCTCAGGCCAAGACTCTGACATTAAAGACTCTGTCATAACGATTCCTTTTCTATTGGCAATCTGCCGGTTAAACCAAACCGGCAGTCTGATGCTGAACTACCGGTAATCTTTATCGAGGTGTCAGCCATTAGCGCCTGGCTGTGGCTGGGCGGCACTGCACTTTGAGTACGTCCAGCACCTGAAATTGCAATTTGCTGCGACATAACTGCAATTCAATCCGGTCGCCACTTTGTTTGCCAAGCAGCGCCGCACCAAGTGGCGAAAATACCGAAATAAGCCCTTGCTCCGGTTGTTCCGTTTGCTGCGGACCAACCAAGGTCAGCCACTGGCTTTGTTGCAGGTTTAGATCAAATAAAAATACTGAGCAGCCTGGAGCAATGCCCGACTGACTCAACTTGCTGCGTGGCCGCTGTTCTGCCAATTGTGCCAGTACATCCGCCAGCCGCCAGGGCGGCAACGGTTGGATTTGTTGGCGAGCCAAAGCCGAAATAATCTGGGCACCGGCGGCGGCCAGAGTTCGATATGTGGGGAGTGTCATCACTTTTCCTGCTGAAGGTTAAACCTGAAAAAACAACAAGCAAAACAGCCGGCCCTGAATAACTCAGAGCCGGCTTAGTGATGGAAGACGGTAACGGAATGCCACAGTGGAAGGGCAAGATGTAACAAAATGAACCTCCCATGTTGAGAAAATTGGGACCAGACCGGCACCATACCTGATTTAACCACAGAGTTCAAACCTGCTGAGGTGAGTAGCAGCAGTCAGGCGTTTGCACACCAGACTGTTGCCAGGCCATGATGGTGCTTGCCTGGCAACAGTAGCAGTGGCCGGCCAGATGGTTAATATTGCCAGCTCAGGCTCAGTGACACATTGCGTGGTTCGCCATAGTTGGCGTAATCAATATTGGCCCAATACAGCTTATCCAGCGCATTGCTGAGGCTAACACGGCTTTGCAACTGCGCGTTGATTTGCCAACTGGCAAACAGATTCAGCAAGGTATAAGACGATTGCCGGAACGTCGCGCCTTGTTTGAGCAACGGATGCGTCACGCCATAACCCACAGTCTCACTTTGCCAGTTGATGCCAGCGCCGACCGTGACGCCGGTCAAGACAGCCGACAGATCGTAGTGACCAGAGAACTGCACTGTATGTTTGGGTAAATTGGCCCAGATCCGCTCGTTGGCAGGCCGGCTGATATCAACATAACTGTAACCGGCATTAAGCAGTAACTGCTGATCAAGCTTACCGCTTAATGTCAGCTCGACGCCCTGACTTTCGGTGCCATTCACCGCCAGATAAGCCGAACTGCCATCCGGCAGTGAATTTTCCGGCTGTGACAGATCCCGCACGGCAAAATTGTCTTGCCGGGTTTTAAACAACGCCACTGTGCCGAATAATTGCTGCTCCAACAGCTGCGCCTTGAGGCCGATTTCGGCATTAGAGCCGACCAATGGCGCTAACAGATTGTTGTCTTTATCTTTATAATTCTGCGGGTTAAAAATATCGGTATAGCTGGCATACAGCGAATAATCGTCACTGAGGTCATACACCAGACCAGCATAAGGCGTCACTTCGTTGTTTACTTTATAGGCACCTGTGGTATTGAGATAACCACCACTGGTATTAAAGTTGTCAGTGCCGGTTTGCCAGGAACTGAGCCGGGCCCCGGTGATCAGTGACAAGTCCTCCGTCAGCCGGAAACGATTCACCGCATAGACGCCATGTTGCTTGGTCGTCGCCAGCCGGTTCGCACCGGTTTTACGATACACAGGTTTGGGCGCAGTACCATCATAGGCCCGGGCGTCCGGCACCTGATAAGACCAACCGGCCACCGAGGACATCAGCAGCGTGTCCGACTCTGTTTTGGCAATATTGGCGCCCAGAATGACATCATGCTCAAGTTCAAAAGCACGGTAACTGCCGGTCAGATACAGATCCAGCCCGCTGCGGACATCTTCACCGGCGCCAACACCAGCCAACAAGGTGAGACCTTTCCCTGTGTTCGGATCAGCAAAACCTGTGGCATAGACCCGCAGACTATCGACTTCGCCCTGAGTTCTGTTCAGCGCCGCGGTCAATTGCCAACGCTCATTCAGCCGATGCTTCAAATCGGCAAATAAAGTACTGCTCTCACGCTGCCATTCGGTCCAGTTGGGTGCAAAACTGCTGGACACCGGAAAGTCAGCCAGACTGCCGTCCGCATGATACAGCGGAATAGTGCCCCAGATAGTCCCTGTCGGGTTGTTGTCTTGCAGCTGCAGACCAAAAGCAGCGGTGGTATCGGAGGTTAAATCCGCTTCCACTATCGCCAGCGCCGCCGTTTTGTCTTCCGTGTAACGATCACGGAAACTGTCGGCATCCTGCGCTGCCACCACCATTCTGCTACGCACAGTGCCATCACTGTTGAGCGGCGAACTGACATCAAGTTCAGCCCGGCGTAAATTCCAGGAACCGATGCGCCCCGTCAGGTTCAGCGCAAATTCTTTGCCAGGTCTTTTGCGGATCAAATTGACCGTGGCTGAAGGCGCACCAGGGCCGGTAAATAAGCCATTGGCACCACGGATCACTTCTACTCTGTCATATAAAGCGGTGTCATATTCCTGATTGGTGGAGCCACTGTAAGTTGGGATGCCGTCGACCTGAAAATCAGTGATCTGAAAGCCGCGGGCGAAATACACTGGCCGCTGGCTGTCATACAAACTGACATTGACGCCTGGCACATTCATCATCACGTCGTTGATATCTGTCATGCTGGCGGCAGCCATCAACTCGGCAGAAATCGCACTGATTGACTGCGGTGTTTCTCTGATCGTCAGTGGCATCCGGGTTGGCGTTGCCACGGCGGTTGCTTTGGCATGCACCACAATTTTTTCGATGTTATCCTGCGCCGGACTGGTATTTTTAGCGGCCTCAGTGCTGGCCATCACTTGACCGCTGCACAGCAGCGCCAGCGCCACAGCACCTGATAAATAGCTCAATGGCATCCTGCCGCAGTTTCCTTTTACCCGACATTGCTCGTTCTGCTTGCCCTGACCACTCATCCTACAACTCCCCATAACAGTGCCACTCTGGCTGAACCACTTAAAAGTTAAATGATAATGATTTGCATTAGCGGCGCGGAGTTTATTAGTTGTGGTACACAGGAACAAGCGATTTTTTAAGCAATGGTGATTTTTCCCCTTTGAGGGACTTAAAACATCCTCGCCCGGGGCATTCGGCAAAGCTGGCAATAAAAAGTGATTAAGTTGTTGGTTTTATGCAACAATTGTCTGCTAATCTAACCGTTGAATTTAGAAAATACTGTGGCTTATGCGGGCACCTGTGCTTTGCTGGTCGCTGGCTGTTGAAGGTGAATCTGATGCAACAATGGCTGTATGTTGGAATGCTCTGTATCGCCTGGCTGGCTGCGCCGCTTAAGGCGCAGCAGCTGCAGCTGTTAGTCGGGGTGGAAAAACCACCTTATATCAAAATGGCCAGCCAAAGCGGCTATGAGCTTGAATTGCTAAGGACTGTCGTCAAACGGATGGGTTTTGACAGCCAGTTTATTCATGTGCCTAATGGCCGGTTGCTGGATTTATTTACAGCAGGTCAAGCCGATTTGGTGTCGTTACAACGTGGCTCACCCGCCGGTTTTTATCCGACAGATCCTTATATCAGTTATCAGAATATTTTGATTGTGCGTAAGGACTTAACCAAAACCATTCTCAGCCTGAGCGACCTTGCCGGACTGCGGGTGATGGCTTTTCAAAATGCCCGCCGGTTTTTACCGGCAGACTATGCCGCCGCCATCCAACACAGCAGTAGTTACCTGGAAGTGGTAGACCAACATCAACTGCCGGCTTTGTTGTTAAAAAACCGGGTGGATGTGCTGGTGATGGACCGTAATATCTTCTGGCACTACTATCGCCAGACCGCACCAACCGATACCAGTCTGCAAGTGCTAAATTTTTTCAAACCAAATCAATATCATATGCTGGCCCGCACACCAGAAGCCGCCGCCCGTTTTAATAAAGCACTGGCTGAAGTGAAACAGTCGGCATTGTTTGCCAGCTTGCAAATGCAGTATTTTGCCGAATTAAATCAGCTTTGATAAAGCGTTACGGCGTCAAGCTTAGCTTTGTAACAACGTTGTTTGCCTGGATGGTTTTGGCACTATTGCCTGGAGAATGTTTTATTGGGTATCAGCTCCATTTTTTGACCTAATTGCAAAAGTCAGATACATAAAAAATAGCGCCAACGATAAATAATAAATCATTCTTAACCAATAACTAAAAGGTTCAGACTCAAGCGTAAAAACGCGACCATGCCTGGCATCTACCACCCCATTAATATAACTACTATATAGCATTGAAGAAAAGTAAAATGAAATACAGACAGATAACAACCTTAAGATAATAGCAAAAAACATTGGAAAATATAATTTAAAAAACCTTGGTTTGTGAAACATGAAAAAATCCTTTATTACTGCTATTCCCCTGTATATTCAAGGTCAGATTTCGCACGATTTTGAGATGAGAAAGGCGTCTAATAACGGTTACCTTTGCTTATATCATTTATTTACTCTCTTTTTAATGAAACGTTTGTTGCACTAATTAATAGTTCGACCTCATGGCTATGAGCCTCACTATCCATATGGTTAATACTAACAGTAAAGCTGTATTCACCTCGTTCATTCGCACTGTCACTGTCACACGATATATTGTTTATCACATCATTAGGCAAAAACCTTCCTGACCAAGAGAAATCATTGACACCTTCAAAAATAATAAATCCATCATTTATCTCTTCATCAACAAGATAGTCAAATGAGTCCCCTTTCATGACAAACATGCAATCAAGCTGAATTTGTACACTGCCATTCCAGCAATCGATGATTACTTTTTTACATCCACTATCACCGTAATATATTTTTCTAATAAATTCATTTGGCTTCATGCAATTTTATTCCCTCCCCCAATCCCGGACATCCACACACTAAACGAAACACGTAACCCCAATCCCGGACATCTGCAGAGCGAAAAAAGCCGGACACCCACACACAAAAAGCCGCTAAACACTCAAATAAAAACTTTAATTTAACTTTTTTAAACTATTTTTAATATTATGAGTTTTTTGCAGTCAGGATGACACCATGCCAAAACCACGCTATCAACAAATCAGTGTGAGTGATACCCCTTATTATCATTTGGTTAGCCGTTGTGTACGGCGGGCATTTTTATGTGGCGTATCAGAAAGGTATAACTTTGAGCATCGACGAGGCTGGATATTGGAGCGCCTGACACTACTCAGCCAAATGTTTGCCATTGATATCGCCGCTTTTGCCCTGATGTCAAATCATTACCATCTGGTGGTGCGGGTTGATACAACCAAAGCCGCAGCCTGGACTGCTCAGGAGATTGCTGAGCGCTGGCAGCTGTTATTTTGTTTGCCGGTGTTGGTTGAGCGTTATCTGAGTGGTGCTTCCAGTGGTGAGGCTGAAAACCAAGTCACTGCAACTATTCTTGAAACATGGCGGGCCAGACTGTGTGATATCAGCTGGTTTATGCGCTGTCTGAATGAACATATCGCCAGGCTGGCCAACCTTGAAGACCAGTGCACGGGCCGATTTTGGGAAGGCCGGTTTAAATCGCAGGCCCTGCTTGATGAAAAAGCACTACTAACCGCCATGGCTTATGTTGATTTAAATCCCATCCGGGCAAAAATGGCCGAGACACCAGAAAGTTCAGATTACACCAGTATCCAGCAACGGCTTGGCAAGGCCATCCACTCTGTCTTTCATGGACCTTTGTTGCCATTTGCCGGCAACAGTCAGCAACAGAATGCAGCACAGCATATTCCGTATCATTTTATTGATTATGTTGAACTTGTTGAGTGGACGGGGCGACAATTGCGCGCTGGCAAGCGCGGTGTGATTGACCAGAAACAACCACCAATTCTGATCCGGCTTGGTATCTCTGAGCATTGCTGGCTACAAAACTGCCAGCAGCTTGAAACTGTATTCCATCAAGTGATTGGCCCCATCAGCTCGCTTAAACATTTTTGCCAGAAACTAGGACTACGCTGGCTGCACGGCCAAACCGCCTGCCGACGAAGTTTTGGCTAAGTACGAAACTTTCCAACGCCAAATTGATAAGAAACCGCAGCGGCAATAACTGCTGCCTATAATTTAGCTCCCCCGCAAAACGCACTGTTTGGGTGCAATTTAAAGCCTTCAAATCTGCATCTACAAGCTCAAATTTAAGATATCGTGCTCAACGAAACCATATTTTAGAAACAGCCGATTGCACTGTTTCCAAAGAGTGGGTGGCTGGTTTTGTTTTTCTAATGAGTGGGTGGCTTGTTTCTTGTGAAGTGTGGGTGGCCTGTTTTGCTTTTTGCCACTTAATTAACATCCTTTTTCCTGTTTTTGGTAGAAGAAACTTATCACTTGAATTGTCGCTTGAACAGCCGCAGAAACATTGCCAATCAACCATACTTCTAAGCAGCATTTATAACAATGCCTATCCTGTAAAACTGCCATCTGGCTAGATAAAACAATGCACCACAAGAACAAGAGGATACCCTTAATTAGGTTGAATAATCGTCTACTCGGCCCCGTGTTTGGTAACAACCCTAGTGCAATAAAAAGCCCCGCCGACACCGAGTTAATGCTGAGGGAGGGGCTTTGGATTCAATGAGGGGAAGTCACGTTACCGGGCATTGGTAACAACCATCTCCACCACAATGTCATATAAAAGCCCCACGAGTGCGAGGCTTAGGTTCGAGAATAATCTAGTTAAAAAACTTAGGACTAATGAGAGTCGTAAGGTTCTGAATTCACCCTAACATTGTAGTCCACAAATAATATTTCAACATCCGAGTAGAGGATATAATTTTCATCAGCCTCTTCGTCATTAGTAATATCACATAACACCTGAAACTCAAGTCCGCCCTTAAATTTTAGACACAAATCTTGGGTTTTTGGTTGTAACTCCACCCCCAAGATTTCAAGTCCTAAACAGCTATCCAATGTTTTCCTTAGCTCGCCTTCTCGTACATCTGAATCTCTCCATGAATAAAAACTCTTGTCAAAAACCAATCGCCACGCACAATTAACTAGAAGTGCATTTTCCCGTTGAAATTCAAAATTCGATGCATTACTAATATTTTCTCTTTCAAATGTGAGCTTAATAATTGAGCCGGTTCCAGCCCCCCATTTGAATTTCTTAACTTTTTGACCAACCAATTTTTTTGTGGCATCTAGAAGTCTAATGCTAGCCTCCATTTTTAATTTCCTTAGCTATCTCAACGATTTGATGATAATCGTAACCTCGCCCACTAATTTCATCATGTAGTTTACTTTTCTGCTGTTTTGTAAGTCCACCAGCAGCATTTGCAGCATCTTTCACCTGTTTATTCTCTCTTCTTAATGCATCTCGACCTTTTGATTCCCCTAGTGAACCGGGTTTCTTACGCAAACCACCGTTACCGCCCATTCTGGCTTTAACGCCAACAGTCACAATTGCAGATATTTCTTCGGGAATAGTATTATCACCAGCTTGATGCTCATATTCACCGTCAGGATCTCGCTCCCCATCAGGTTTAACTTCAACACCAGATTTTTCCATCACCTCTTCAATAACAGGCTCTAACTTTTCCTTTATGTAATCTTCAGCCGCACACGCAATTTTTGATCCTGAATTTTCTTCTGAGCACATTCCAGTAGGATCTGAATATCTATAGGGATTGTTATTCGCATAGGCATAACGGTTAAAACTATGTACATCGCGGAATCCGATAGGATCATTTGAGTAGAAACGACCTATCACTGGATCATAGTATCGTGCCTGCATATAAATAAAACCCAGCGCGATATACCTGCCACATCGAAATACCAGCAAACCAAATCAAGGCGATTGTTATCGGCAGGCAACAAACAGATATAGCACCAGCTCAACCGCGTCGTTTTAACTGCAACAATTGCATAGCAATTTCGTCGGATTGTTGTTGTTCCTGCCGCTGTTGGCGTTGTTGTTGCAGACTATCGCGTTTTGCCAGCACTGTGGCAATGCCTTTGCTGTAAGCGGCCTGTTTTTGACAGACCTGCTGCTGTTGCAGTAACTCTGCACTGGCAGCCGAAGTTTTTTGTTGCTGCTGTTGCTGCATCTGTGTCAGCACCCCTTTCATCGCGGCCAGATTTTGCAGACCCAGCGCCGATTTCATCATGGGCGGCGCTTCCAATAACCCGAGGTGCTCCGTCAGCAGCTGCAGGCGCCGCTGTTCCTGCTGCGTCTGCAGACTAAGCTGTTGTTGACGCTGACCCATTTGCAGCAACCGGTCTTGTTGCAATTGCAGATACTGTTTTAACATCCGCTCACCTCACATGGTCTTGCCTGAGCAAGCTGCGCTTCTTTCACCTGCAGCACAGCCGCTTAGCTCAGCAGCCGTGCCAGTTCCTGTTGTGAGCTCTCGACACTAAAAGATTGCTGCAAGCCCTGACATAAAAACTGTTCAATCGCCGGATACAACCGCACGGCCTTGTCCAGTTCAGCATCTTTGCCGACCTGATAAGCGCCGAGCGGGATCAGCTCCTGTACCTGTAAATACCTGCTGTATAACCGTTTTAACAAATAGGCCTGCCGCAGTTGACTGTCGGGCACTATCTGCGGCATCACCCGGCTGATGGACGCGCCGACATCAATAGCCGGATAATGGCCTTTTTCTGCCAATTGCCGGCTTAGAACTATATGGCCGTCCAGAATTGCACGGGCGGCATCCGCAATCGGATCCTGCTGATCATCCCCTTCTGCCAGCACGGTATAAATGGCAGTCATAGTGCCGGTGCTGTCGGCGCTATTACCGGCTTTTTCCACCAGTTGGGTCAGTTTACTAAAGACGGACGGCGGATAGCCTTTGGTCGCCGGCGGTTCACCAACCGATAAGGCAATTTCACGCTGGGCCTGGGCATAACGGGTTAAAGAATCCATCAGCAGCAATACATTCAAACCCAAATCACGGTAATAAGCCGCCAACCGGTGACTGAGTTCGGCCGAGCGTAGCCTGAGCAATGGCGATTGATCGGCAGGCGCCGCAATCACGATGGCTTTTTGCAGTCCGGCCGGTCCCAGGCTGTGCTCGATAAAATCTTTCACTTCCCAGCCGCGCTCGCCAATCAGCGCCACTATCACCACATCGGCCTGGGTAAAGCGGGTCATCATGCCGAGCAGTTTACTTTTACCCACGCCAGAGCCGGCAAACAGACCCAGCCGCTGACCGCGCCCGACGGTAAACAGGCTGTTGATGGCGCGGATCCCAACATCCAGACTGTCATGCACGCCTTTTTTCTGTAACGGATTCACGGCCGCCAGGCCCGCGCTGATCCAGTCGCCTGTTGCCAGCGGCGGCAAACTATCCAGTGGCTGCATCAGCCCGTCCAGCACCCGGCCGAGCAAAGCGGTGGAGACCAGTAACTGACTGGCCTGTGGCGCGGCCCGCACCCTGGCACCGGCTTTTAAACCGGCCACCTGACACAATGGCATTAAAAAGGCCTGCGCCGGTTCAAAGCCAACCACTTCAGTGTCAAACCACTGGCCAGCCTCGCCTTCCACCTGATAACGCTGACCCAGGGTAAAATCACAGCCTGCTGCGGTTAAAATCATGCCGCTGACCCGGAGCAAACGGCCATAACGACAGACCGCATCCACCGGCACAGCTTGTTGCCTGGCTGCAGCTAACCGCGCGCTGAACTGCGTGCTGCTAAGCTGGTCCGCATTAACAAGCTCTGCAATGAAGTTAGTCATTCGCAGCGACCACGCCGCCTGACAATAACTGCTGTCGCAGTGGTTGTAGCGCCTGTTGCAGCCGTTTGGGGAAATCCAGCTGATACAGCTGCTGTTGACCATTCAGCTGCACCACACCAGCAGGCAAATTGGCATCGGTCAGCAGCGGGATTTGTTCTAACTGGCTGATACCGGCAAAAAGCGCCGCGTCTTGCGCCGAAACAGCAATAGACTCCAGCGTATCGGTTAGCGCCAGCTCAGGGACTAAAGCCACCACCGTCTGTTGCAGCAGTGTCGGCTGCAGTTGCAATTCAACCGCAAGCACAGTCGTCGCCAGTTGCTCCACCAGCAGATAAATTTCTTGCGCCAGTTGCTCGTCCCGCCATTGCAGTTGCTGGTTAAACTGTTGTGTTAACAGTACCAGTGCCGCTGCTTGCCGGGCTGCAGCCTCTTCGGCCGCTAATTGTAACTGCTGCGCCATTAAGGCTTCAGCCGCTTGCTGACCGGCTTGTAAACCACGGTCATAGGCTTGCTGTTGCGCTTTGGCAATACCCGCCAGATAACCCTGCTGATAAAAATGCTCATTGGGATGCTGCACCTCCGCCAGGCCATGCTGACGTTGCAACAGCGGAAAACGAAAACTCAGATCGACAGCGCTGTTTGGCATCTCAACCTACCGTTTCTTCCGGATATAACCGGTATTCATTCCAGCCGCTGGCAATCATTTTTTTCACCATCGCCATAATTTCAGCCCGCGCCGCTTCGACTTTGCGCACCGGTTGTGGTTTCATACTGTCAATTTGCTGCCGGTATACTTGTGCCAGCCGTTTCGGCAGCACGCCCAGCAGATTTTCCGTTAATTGTTGATCGGCGCCTTTGAGAGCCGTCACCCAGAGTTCATCCGGAATATCGGTCAGTAACCGGCTTAATACCTCTTCGGTTTGCCGGCTTAAGCTAAAGAAATCATACATTTTGTCTTCAATGGCTTCCGCCATCCGGGTATCGTGCAGTTTTAGCAGATCCATCACTTCCGCTTTATTGCCGCTGTATCTGTTCATGATATCAGCCACTTGCTGCACGCCGTTCACCCGGGCGCCCACCTGCTCACCGACATACTCAATACAACGTTCCAGCGTAAAACGCAGATCTTCAATCACGTGCTCACTGACTTCACGCATATTGGCAATCCGAAACAGCATGTCGTCATGCTTTTGCGCCGGGAATAACGCCAGCACCGCACTGGCCTGATCGGCCGGCAAAAATGCCAGGATCAGCGCCTGCATCTGAATATGTTCCTGCTCCATAAAACGCACCAGTAACTCGGCAGGCACCCACTCCAACCGCCGGATATCGTCCGCCAGCGCGCCGCCATAAATGTCATCAAGCATGCCGCGCGCCAGCTTACGACCAACCGCTTTATCCAGCGCCCGTTCCAGATAGAGTCTGGACGCGCCACTGACACCACTTTCGTTACGGTAGCAGTCAAAAAAATCATTGAGAATTTGTGCCACATTGTCCTGGGTGAAATTGGCAATCTTTGCCATCCGCTCCGACAAAGCCCGCACTTCATTGCGGCTGAGTTTTTTGATAATGCCGGCGGCATTTTCTTCACCCATGCTCAGCAATAAGATCGCAGCCCGGTCTAAGTCAGAAATCTGTTTCGGTGCATCAGCTCTTAACGGATTCAATGGACACTCCTCGTTCGATCCAGAATTTAATTACCGCCGTCACCCGGTCAGATTCACGGTTGGCCAGTAAATGTAAATGATTGATTTGTTCAGCAAATTCAGAGCCGACCTGGGGTAAATCCAGCGCCGGTTGCAAACCAGCCTGATTGGCGCTGGCACTGGCCGAACCCGCGTTGCTGCTGGCATCCAGCAGGGCCGGTGCCGCAGTCAAGGCTTGACCATCCGCCGGCTGACCACTGAGGCTGTCGGCACTGCCATTGTCAAAACGCCGGCCTGAAGTGAGCTCTTTGTTTTTGCGGCTGACCAGATGATTCACCAGCGGCCTGACGCCAAAAATGACCAGTGACAGGCCAATCAAGGCACCTATCAGATAACGGGAATATTCTTTCACTTCCGGCAACTGCCACCAGGCCATGCCTTCGAGCTCAGCCGCGGCATCAGGCCGGACAAAGGCGAAACTGCTGATATGGAACTGATCGCCGCGCTCGGCCTGAAAACCAGTGGCGGTTTTCACCATCTCGCCCAGTTTGGCCAGTTGCTCCGGTGTCCAGCTTTTGACCGTGCTGCTGCCATCTGCTGCAATCACTTCAACTTCATTGATCAGTACCGACACACTCTGGCTGCGAATACGGCCAATTTCATAGCGGGTATGGGTCACAGCTTTGCCAGTGGCAAATTGCCGGTTCATTTCATTGCGCTGTGAGGTGCGCTGATTATCATCAATCTGCTGTGCTGGCGCGCCCTGCTGCTGTTGCACGGGTGGCTGATTGGCCAGGGACCCTGGAATGCCCATCGCCAGTTGATCCGACATCGCATCGGTTTTACTGGTTTCACGCGTGAGCACGCTTTCTTTATCCAGCGCTTCGCGGGTTTCTTCCACCACATTAAAATCGACATCGGCAGAGACCTGGATGCGGTAATTGCCCTCGCCAACAATCGGCAGCAACATAATGGCGGCGCGCTCTTCAATATTGCGCTGTACCTTGTCGATAAAAGCGAGTTTTTTATCGGTTTCTTTGCCAACAGGCGTCGCATCAAACAAGTCACCACTGACCAGTTTACCGCGCTGATCCACCACCGACACTTGCCGGCTGTCCAGCCCCGGGATACTGCCGGCCACCAGACTGATAATAGCTTCGACTTGCTCAGGTTTAAGCTGATAGCCTGGTGCTAAATCCACCATCACCGAAGCCGCTGATTTTTCTTCCTGCCGACCGACAAATAAATTGCGTTTTGGAATGGCCAGATGCACCCGCGCATTGCGCACGCCATCCATGGTAATGATGGTCCGGGCCAGCTCGCCTTCCAGCGCATGCTGATACTGCATCGACTCCATAAACTGACTGGTGCCCATGCTGATTTTGCCCTGCATCGCCGATAAGCCTTCCGGCATGGCAGCTTTGATACCGCGAGCCGCCAGCGTGATGCGGGCATCGGCCAGTCTGTCCTGCGGCACCATAATATTGCCGCTGTCGGTATCAATCCGAAACGGGAACTGCTCTTTGTCCAGCACTTCGACGATGCCGGCTTTGTCATAATGTTCCTGACTGCCATACAGCGGCACATAGTTTTTCGCCGAGGTCCATAAAATCACCACAATGGTAGCCGCCACTAGCGTTGCCAACAGGGCAATCGAAGCCAGACTTTTATCTCCTTGCGGCAGGAAATTGATTTTATTCGACATATTAATGACGCGCTCACGAATGCGCTGATCCGCCGTCACTGGCACTGCTTTAGCAAGTTCTGTTTTCATCACTGAGCCTTATAACGACATACGCATGATGTCATCGACACCATTCATCACTTTGTTGCGAATTTGCAGCAACATGGAAAAACTCAAATCGGCTTTCTGGCTGGCGACCATGGCTCCAACCACGTCATCACTGCGGCCGGCATCGACGGCCGCCATCAGGTTGGCAGCCACATTCTGCTCCTGATTCACCGCCCGGATCACCTGACTGAAATCAGTGGCAACGCCGCTTGGTTGCATGGCTGGTTCAAGATTGAGTGACTCATTGCTGGCGATCTGCTGCAACCTGGAAAATTCGGTCAATAAAGACTGCTGGGTCAGACCCGGGGTGGAGATAGTTGTGATTGGCGTCATGGTCGGATTTCCTTGAAAGACTCAGGCAACTGCATCAATATCAACGCCATGCTCACGCATAGCAGCCAGTTTGTAACGAAGGGCCCGGGTGCTGACCCCAAGCGCTTGCGCCGCCTTGGTGCGATGGCCATTAAACTGGTTCAGCACACCCAGGATGTAATCAAATTCTGCGGTTTTTTTGTTTTGTTTCAGTACGTTGACCGGCATGGCTGTCGCAGCCTGCACCGCGACAGGTAAGTTTAAATCAACGGCTTGTACTTCGATGCCACGCGCCATCACCAGCGCGCGTTGCACCACGTTTTCCAGCTCGCGGACATTGCCGGGCCAGCTGTATTGCGTCAGCATCTGCCTGGCCTCTGGACTGAGCAAAAATTTACCTGCGCCATACTTTTGCAGAAAAAACTCAGCCAGCGGAATAATATCGTCTCTGCGTTCACGCAAAGCCGGCCAGCTGAGTGGCAGAACATCAAGCCGGTAAAACAGATCCTGCCGGAATTGGCCTTTGTCGACCAACTGGCGTAAATCTTTGTTACTGGCGGCAATAATCCGCACATTCAATTTAATTTTGCTATGACTACCCAGCCGCTCCAGCTCACGCTCCTGCAACACCCGCAATAATTTTGCTTGTAAGGCATAAGGCAGCTCTGAAATTTCATCCAGCAACAAGGTGCCACCATTGGCCGCTTCAAATTTACCGATTTGCTGGCTGACAGCGCCGGTAAAAGCACCTTTGTTGTAGCCAAATAAAATGGCTTCAAGCATATTTTCCGGAATAGCCGCACAGTTCACCGCCACATAAGGCTGCTCGCGCCGGCTGGACACATTGTGAATGTATCGTGCCAGCCGCTCTTTGCCGGTCCCGGACTCACCATGCAATAACACTGTGGCATCGGTCTGGGCGGCCCGGTTGGCCAGTTGCAACACCTGCCGGCTGCCGATAGAAACCGCGACCAGATCTTTTAAACCAAAGCTGACCGAAGCGGCATTGCGGATCACATGCTGTAACTGCAGGCTGTTAAAAGGTTTCAGCAGATAATCAATGGCGCCGTACTGCAGGCTTTGCGCGGCCAACTGATGTTGATCTTTGGCCACCAGCACAATGATCTGACAAGACGGATGACGTTTTTTTAATAAGGTCATCAGTTCAGTGGTGCCAATCTCCGGCAATGGCGCCGCCAGCACCACAATGTCCGGTTCGGCCGCACTGCAGCAATTGAGCAAGCTGGTCAAATCGGGGGCATGTTGCAGCTGAAAACCTTCAGCTTTGACACAATGCAGCACTTGCGGCGCTGGCTTGCATTGTTCAATCCAAAGTAAATCTTTCATATTCATCTGCTCTCTGTGGTTAAGCCGGAGTCCGGATCAAACGGATAACAACCCGCCTGTTATGTTTGGTGGCCGCTAACGGCTGCACCGGCGGGTATCTGTTGCCATGGGCACGGATTTCAATCTGCTGTTTTGGCACGCCAAGCTCAATCAGCCGGGAAGCGACGTCATCCGCTCTTTGTTCTGATAACAACCGATTTGCCAGGCTGGTCGGGGCATCGTCACTGTGACCATCGAGCAGAATTTTGCGGATCTTGCTGTCTTGTTTGATGTAACTGGCTAACTGACTTAACCATGCCAATGCATTGCTGTCGGGTAAAGCCGCACCTTTGGCAAACTGCAACTCAGCATCACGCGCTTGCTCCCAACGCATGGGCAGCAGCTTGCTGATACAAAGCTGAAACTGTTGCATCGCCTGGTCAAATTGCAGATTAGGCACTTGCAGCTGTAAGGTCTGTCCCGGCATGTCCAGCGTCAGTTGCAGCCAAAAGCCTTGCTGTAATTGCTGCAGCACCACGGGCACCTGCTCATCAAAGCTGGCGTGTTTGGGATAAATAGCAGAAGGAGAAAACCGCAGCGCCGGTGCCAATGTTTCAGGTTGCCAGCCAGCAGGTACCAACTGGCCCTGCACATCCTGTAACTCCAGATGAGCGGCATCCAGCTGTAATAACAGCTGGATCTGGCCGCCAGGCTCTTGCTGAAAATTTAAGGTTGCGATGTTTCCCAGCGACTGGGACATCCGGCAGCGGAACTGATCACCGCTGATCTGCCATTTTGCCTGATCGACGGCTGGCAGATACTGCTGATCGACGGCACTCATTGCCGGTGTCAGCCAAAGATGTAACAGGAGCTCTATCACGTTTATGTATCCTTTTAACCACATGAACCAACCAGCAAAACCATGCCGGCTAACCATCTTGTTTTAAAAGGCAACGCATAGACCAAGTGAGCAGACAGTGTGGACACTCTCTGAGCGCTTGCAGTGACCCATCGGCATTCAAATTGGCATGGTTTGCCAGAATGCAGACGTTGGTGTCGCTTGTTCATGCAACCCCGCTATCAATGGGATCCGAAGATCCGGTAGACCGGAGGCTTTGCGTCCTGACTTTTCAGTACAGTTTGCCTTTTAATTCCTAAGCTCTGTGTGCATCAGCTGGCAGCATGTTGCAGCCAGACTGAAGTGACTCAAAATCACGAATAAACATACCGCCACCAGGTGCATGCCTGGCTGGCACTACCGGACCTGAAAGGCCCAAGCAGTTGCGGTAACAGCAGTTAGAACTTGCTGTTTACAAAGCAGAAACTTAGTAAGATTTGTAAACAGCTTCGCAATATACCATGTTCATATTGCGAATCACTACGTTTATTTCGCCACATTTTCGTTAAAACACCGGTTCTGAGCGACCAATCTATGTGTTGCGATTTAATTTTGTTTTGTTATCGATTAACTAGCCTAAAGTCCCCACAATGTTGACTCTGATTTGTTCCGGAATTTCGTTATAAGACAGCACCACCAGATTGCCCTGGGTGAAACTGCGGGCATAACGCGCCAATAAAGGTCTTAACTGCGGTAACACCACCAGCACCGGCGCATGCCCCAACCGTTGCATCTGTGTTTTCACCTGTGGCATCGCTTGCTGGAACTGGCTTAATAAATTCGGCGCCACCGGGAAACTATCCAGCGCCACTTTGCCCGCTTGCATCGCCTGATTCAGCGCACTTTGTAACGTTTGTTCCAGCTTGTCATCCAGGCTGTAGGCGGCCAATTCATCGTTGTCACCGAGCAGTTGCCGCACCAATGCCCGCTGCAGGGCACAACGCACATCGGACACCAGTAAAATCGGATCTTTGGTCACTTCAGCACTGTCCAGCAGCGCAGTGGCGATGGTCACCACATCGGCCAGACTGACCTGCTCGGTCAGCAACAGCCGGTACACTTTGAGCTGAACATTGGCAGTCAGCGCTTTTTCCAGATTTTCCGCCAGGCTTGGCGCGACCTGCGCCAGCCGCTTATTCAATTGCCGGACATCTTCAAACAAAAACAAATCGGCCAGATGTTCTTTCACCACTTTGCCAATATGGGTGGCAATGACAGTCGCGGTATCGACCACTGAGTAGCCCAGATTAAGCGCCTGGGCTTTGGCTTCAGGTTCAATCCAGACGGCATCCAGACCATAAGCCGGATCAGTGGTGATTTCACCATCTAACTGGCCATAGGTTTCACCGGTATTAAGTGCCAGCAATTGTTGTGGCCTTAACTTACCGCCAGCGACGGCCACTCCGGCGAGCTTGATTTGATATTCCAGCGGATTCAGTTTCAGACTGTCGCGCACCCGCACTTCCGGCAATAAAAAACCGGCTACTTCAGACAGCGTTTTACGCACGCCGCGTAAGGTTTGTAATAAGCTTTCGCCTTGTGTCTGATCGGCCAGATACACCAGCCTGAATCCCAATTCAACCGACAAACGGTCGACCTGCGGAATATCTTCCCAACTCAAACCAGGCGCTTGCTGACTGATTTTTTCCGTCAGCGCTTCCACCTCAGCATAACTGCGGCCGTCCTGTTTTTTCTGCATCTGCCAGGCGGCAAACAGCAAAGGTGCGGCAAACAATAAAAATGCTGCTGTCGGCATGCCAGGCACTAACCCCAGCACTGTCATCACCAGACCTGCGGTCAGCAGCACCCGTGGCGCTGCCAGTAATTGCCGGCCAACTTCATCCGACATCTCGCCTTCATCATTCATCCTTGTGACGATAATGGCCGCAGCCACCGACATCAACAGGGATGGCACCTGCGCCACCAGACCATCCCCTATGGTCAGCAGTGCATACCGCTGAAATGATTCACCCAGACTCAGGCTGTGCATAAACACGCCGATGGCGATACCACCGAGCAGGTTGATAATCAGGATAATCAAACCAGCAATAGCATCACCACGGACGAACTTGGAGGCCCCATCCATCGAACCATAAAAATCGGCTTCACTGGCAATCTGCTGCCGCCGCTGCTTCGCCTGCTCAGGCCCAATTAAACCGGCATTTAAGTCGGCATCGATCGCCATCTGTTTGCCCGGCATCGCGTCCAGCGTAAAACGGGCCGCCACTTCGGAGATCCGTTCGCCGCCTTTGGTGATCACCACAAAGTTGACCACCATCAGGATGACAAACACCACCATACCCACGACATAGTTGCCGCCAATCACCACTTCACCAAAGGCCTGGATTACCCGGCCGGCAACGTCAGTGCCTTCATGGCCGTGTAACAACACCACGCGGGTGGACGCCACGTTCAGCGTCAGCCTTAATAGCGTGGCCACCAGCAACACGGTCGGGAACACCGAAAAATCCAGCGGCTTTTTACTGGACACTGCCACCAGCAGCACAATAATCGACAGCACAATGTTGAAGGTAAACAACATATCCAGCAGCCAGCCGGGCAGCGGCAGGATCACCATCGCCAGAATGGCCAATAACAACACCGGAATGGCGGTATAAGGTTGAGTCAGGGTACGCCAGTTCAATTCAGACTTCCTTCAGGCCGCGGCTGCTGCTGCAGACCGGCGGGTATCGTTAACACCGGCAAAGGTGCGGGTTCACGCCCACGCCCTTGCTTATAAGCTTTTAGTTGCATCACATACGTCAGCACATAGGCCACCGCGCTATACAGCCCCTTTGGCACTTCCTGATCGACCCGGGTCGAAAAATAGATCGCCCTGGCCAATGGCGGTATATGCAGGATCTCCAGCTGATGCCGCTCTGCCACTTCGCGGATCCGCAGCGCCATCTGGTCCACCCCTTTGGCCACCACATAAGGCGCCTTGGCTTTTTTCTCCGAGTATTTCAACGCCACCGCATAATGGCTCGGGTTGACAATAATCACGTCGGCGGTCGGCACCTTGTCATCAATACGACGGTTGGCAATTTGATACTGAATTTGCCGGATCCGGCCTTTGATCTCAGGGTTACCATCCACAGATTTGCGATCTTCTTTCACTTCCTGTTTGGTCATCTTTAATTTACTGCTGACCTTAAACTGCTGATAAGGCACATCAATCACCGCCACCAACAACAGCACCAGCGCCAGCATCATCAAACTGAATGACACCAGTTGCAGCCCTTCCCGGGCAGCGGTGGCCAAATCCATCCGTTGTAAAAACAACAAACGTGCGGTCAGGTGGTTCAGCAAGCCCCAGAGCGCGCCGCCCAATAACGTCACTTTGACGATAGACTTGGCTAGCTCCACCCAGCTTTCACTGCCGAACATCCGGCCCAGACCCGCAATCGGATTCATATTGCTCATTTTGGGCCCCAGCAATTTGCCGGAGAAAATCATCCCGCCTGGTAACATCCCCGCCAGCCAGCTGCCGATAAACAAGGTCAGCAAATAAGGTAAGCTGGCCGCCAGCATCTGTAACAAAGCCTCCCCCAGCGCTGCGGTCATCAGGTCATCGCGCTTTAACGCGTCTTTGTCCAGCTGCCAGCTGCTTTGCAGCACATTGACAAACAACGCCATCAACATGTCGGCAAACCACAACAGCGCCGAGCTGCCCAGGAGCAACAGCAAAGCCGTGTTCAGTTCTTTCGAACGCGCCACCTGGCCATCGGCTTTGGCTTTACGCAGCCGCTGCTCGGTGGGTTGTTCGGTTTTATCCTGACTGCTGTGTTCACTCATCTGACAGACTCATGGCGCATCCATTTATTGCATGGCTTGTTGCATCTGTAGCAACACATATTCGGACAAAGTAAAAAAATGTTCGCCCATCTGGCCTAAGGTCAACAGCACACAGACAAAACCTAATAACAACGTCATCGGAAAACCTAACGAAAACAAATTCATACTCGGTGCCGACCGGCTGGCCACGCCGAAGGTTAAATTCACCAGCAACATGGCGATCACCGCCGGCAGCGCCACCAGCAAAGCAGCGCCAAACATCCAGCCAAACAATTTCAGCAGCAGCGTTAAATCCAGCTGATACAAACTGCTGCCGACCGGCCATAACACAAAACTGTCAACCAACAGATGCAGACTGATCAAATGGCCGTCCAACGCAAAAAACAGCAAAGCTGTCATGATCCAGAACAATTGGCTCAGCACCGACACCTGATCACCACTGCCCGGATCCATCATCATCGCCATCGACAAGCCCATCTGCATCGAAATCATCAGGCCGACCAGCGCCAGCACTTCAAACAACATCCGCACGGCACAGGCCATAATCACGGCAAACAGGATTTGCTCCAGCGTGACAATGGCGCCTTGCACTGAAAACGGGTCTACTGCCGGCACCTCCAGCCCTGCGGACAGCAAAAAACTTAAAAACAGCGCCAGCACAATACGGGCTCTGGGCGTCACCGCCGGATTGTCATACACCGGCAAGGCCCAAAAAAACGCACTGAGCCGGATAAAAGGCCACCAGATGGTGCCAAACCACAGCATCAGTTGCTCTACACTCAAATTGAGCAACGCACTCAACCAATAGCTCCCGGGATCAAACGGCTAAGCTCAGCAAAATAATCCAGTAATTTCTGGATCATCCAGTGCCCGGCAAACACCACCATCAATAAGGTCAGCAGCATTCTGGGTAGAAATGTCAGCGTTTGTTCCTGAATCGAAGTCGCGGCCTGAAACACCGCCACCAGGATCCCCAGCAGCAAACCAGGCACAATCAGCACCAGCAACATTTCGATAATGGTGAAAATCGCTTTACTAATCAGCTCAGTTGCCATGCCCGGATTCATGGTGCAGCTCCAAAAGTTGCCGCCAGGGTGCCTGCCACCATCGACCAGCCATCGGCCAGCACAAAAATCATCAGCTTAAATGGCAGGCTGATAATCAGCGGCGATAACATCATCATCCCCATCGACATCAACACACTGGCGACCACTAAGTCGATGATCAGAAAAGGAATAAACAACATAAAACCAATCTGAAAGGCCGTGGTCAGCTCACTGAGCACAAAAGCCGGCAGCAACACCTCAAAGGGCACATCAGCCGCTGCCATAGTGGTCGGTTCATTGGCGATGCGTAGCACCTGCTGTAATTCATTTTCGCGAATTTGCGCCAGCATAAACTGCCGCACCGGCACTTCAGCCCGGGCGATAGCCTGCTCCAGCGTGATGCTTTCGGCCTGATAGGGTTTAACCGCATTTTGATACACGTCTTGCCAAACCGGTCGCATAATTAACAGGCTCAGCATCAGCGCGATGCCAATTAAAATCCGGTTCGGTGGACTTTGTGCCAGGCCAAGTGCCTGGCGCAAAATCGCCAGCACAATAATGATGCGGGTAAAAGAGGTCATCATCAGCACGATGCCGGGCAATAGGCTCAGCACTGTCATTAACAACACAATTTGCAGTTTGACGCTGTAATCCTGCCCCGCTGCCGTGTCATTGACCGACAGCAAAGTCAACTCCTGCGCTGTGCCGGATAGCGGCAGCACCAACAGCAGCAGCAACACACCGAGCTTCAGCAGCATGGTTTGCCAATTAGCCATCAACAGGGGCACCTGCAGCAGTCTGGCTCTGAGTATCACTCTGAGTATCACTCTGACCCGGACTGACAAACTTCAGACCGTATTTACCGTGTACCATCACCACTTCAGCTTTGGCAAATAACACGCCGTTGACTTTGACATCCAGCGGCTCGCCGACGGCTTTATCCAGCGGCAACACATCCCCGGCGCGTGCGTTGGCTAATTCGCCCAGCGTCACTTCACTGCTGGCCACTTCCAGCGTGACCGTCAAAGGCACATCCATAAATTTGGCCATCCCAGCAGCCTGGTCCGTTGCAGGAGTGGCTGGCAGCACACTGCCGCTGCCAAATAAATCGTCCATCTCCAGCATATCCAGTCCGCCTAAACCGCCTTGGGTGTTTTCGTTCATCATGTGTTCTCTGCCAATTTGCTGATTTGAAACATTAATTTGTGGCCTTCTTCGGCGATACTGCCATAACAAAGCAATTGCGGACCGAGCCGTAACGGCATCTGCGCCAACAGCTCCAATGGCAACACCTGGCCTTGTAACCACAACTCAAGTTGCTGCACTGTCACTTGTTTACGTGCCATTTCTACCTGCGCCCGTACCGGCAAGCGTTGCCAGTCCTGTAATAACAACGTCGGTTCGGCCAGCGGGTTTAGCCGCTGCGAAGCTTCGCTTTGCCATAAGCCGACCGGCAGCCACAGGTACCAACTCACCACCACCTTGTCTAAAATAAACCGCACTTTAAGTGGCACATATCGATACAGATCCAGCGTCAGTGCTTGTTTACAGACATGTGCCGTCAAAGGTAAATGCTGGTTAAACAGCAGTTGCAGCAACACTTGCGCCTGTTTTTGTAATAAGCGGCAACTGATGCGCAGCTCAGAACTGCTCAGTTCGTTTTTTTCGCGGTACTGACTGCTGTCCGTCAGGTGTCCACCCAGAAACAAGTCCGCCATCTGATGCACCGCCTGGTGGTCCACCGCCATTAAACAGTGCAGTTCCTGCGCCTGCAGCAGATCGACATCCAGCAATAAAGTGTCGGTTTGGGCTAACCAGGCTTCCAGCCCGACGCCGCTGCATACACTGACATCCACACTAAATTCGACATCGGTCAGCATCCGGCCCAATTCCAGCTGTAAAGCTTTGTTGTAATCCGCCAACCGGCTTTGCAACAGCTGACTGGCCGCGGCAAAATGGCGTTGCTGCCGGGTCAGGGCGTAGGCTGGTAAGGCGGCAGCTGCTGAGGCCGGGATCAACTTTTGCGGTGGTTTTTTCTTATTCATCCAGTGTCACTCAGCTTGAAAGGGTCGTTTCCGGCGCTGGTTCACACTGCCCAGCCGGAAATGATTCTGTTTTAAAATAAAGGCTCTGCGCCGTAGTTTGCGCAGCAAGTTCAGCCGTGTCGCCTGATCACGGCCCATCCACTCCAGGCCGAGAAATTCCAGTTTGTCATTGACCTTTTTCCGGTATCGCACCAGCGCCCGCACTTTGACGTCTTTGTCGTACTGCACCCAGCAGCGCTGTGGAATTTGGTCACTGCTCGACACCAAAATGCCGCAGCCGCCCATACTCATATCTTTCACCACGGCAAACCCCAGCTCACCACCAAACCAGGAATCACGCATCAGCGTCACAGGGATGCCTTTGGTCTGGCTGTCCAGCGGTTGGGCCGGATCATAAAAGTACCAGCGATAAAACTGACGACCGGCGGTGTGTCGGATCAACGGCATAACAAATCCTAAGATTGGGTTCTAAGTACAGGCGCATTCTGCCGGGCTGCTTCAGCAGCTTGCTCCAGGGCATTGTTTTTGTTCTCTGGCGCAAACATCTCCCGCAGTTGTTGCTCGGCTTTGCCAGTCAGAATTAAAATTTCAATCCGTCTATTGTCACTGGCGCCGGGTTGGACCGGGTTAAGCAGCATGGTCTCGGCAAAAGCGCTGACCTGCGCCACCCGGGCTGCTGGCATGCCACCGGCCGCCAGCACCTGACGGGCTTGTAAGGCCCGGTCACCAGACAACTCCCAATTGCTGTATTGGCTACTGTTAAAGGCAGTGCCATCGGTGTGGCCGGAAATCAGCAATTTGTTATGAATTTTGCTAAACACCGGTGCCAGCTTGAGCAACAAGTCTTCAAAATAAGGGGTCATCGCCACCTGACCCCGCACAAACATCTGGCGGTTTTCACTGTCGCGGATAATCACACGCAAGCCCGCCGGGATTTGCTCGACCACCAGATTGGCTTCAGCCTGATTCAGTTCGGCAAATTGGCTGATGGCCTGCGCCAGCAGACTCAGATCCGGCGGTGAGTCATACTGACCACTGATCAAAGAATTCAGCTTGTCACCGACCCCGGCCGAAGGTTCTCTTTTGCCTTCCGGGATTTGCAGGTGGGCCGACATCCCCGCGACATAACTCTGCTGCGGTTCATGGTTGGATACCGCCATCTCCACCGGTGACGGCGAGCCGCCTAAATCGACCGGATAAGGGCTATTCATCGCATCAAACGGATGGCTGTTACCGCCCAGAATCGATTGAGTGCGCATATAGGAGGCGACTTCAGTCCGCTCTTTCACCGTGGAGACTTCCAAAATCCACAACACCATAAAAAACGCCATCATCGCCAGGGTGAAATCAGCAAAGGCCACTTTCCAGGCACCACTGCTTTTTTTAGCGCTTTTGCCGCTATTGGCGCGGCGCCGCACCAGCACAGTGGCGGGTTTTTGCTCGGAACCAAAATTCATCATGCCGCCTTTTGATTGATCCAGCTTTCCATGTCAGTAAAAGACGGTTTTAACTCTTCGCTGATCAGTTTGCGGCCTGAATCGGTCGCAACCACAGCGACATGACCTTTCAGATGCGCCACCAGCACAGCCCGCACACATTCGAGCAAGGCGGTTTGCTTTTTGACATAAGCTTCCATCGCACTGCTGAGCGGTTCCAACAAACAATAACAACCAAAAATACCGAGGAAAGTGCCGACCAGAGCCGCTGCCACGTGATAACCGATATTGCTGAGCGGGCCGTCCAGATGCTGCATGGTGATAATAATGCCGCCGACCGCCGCCAAAATACCAAAACCAGGCATAGCTTCAGCCACAGTGTGAGTGGCGGCGGAAGGTTTTAACTTTTGCTGTTCTATGGTCATGATTTCCTGCTCCAGCACCGCATCCAGATCATAGGCTGTGCCTTTGGTCATACTGATTAACCGGATATTGTCGCAGACAAAGGACACCAGCTCAGGTTGCGCCAGCACCGCCGGGTAAGAAATAAAAATCGAACTGGTGGCCGGATTTTCCACATGCTCTTCCAGGCCACGAAAACCCTTGCTACGAATGGTTTCCAGCAACTGATACATCAATAACAACAACTCTTTGTAGAGCTGGCTCTGATCCGGTTGTTTGACAAACTGGGCCTTGAGCTGGCTGAGCAGTTCTTTCAGCACATAACTGCTGTTACCGACGATTAACGAACCGATGGCCGCGCCAAAAATAATGACAAATTCAGCCGGTTGCCACAGCATTGCCACATTACCGCCGGCAATCATAAATCCGCCGATCACGGCCGCAAGTACCACAATAAAACCTACTATTCTTTGCATTGCCAATCCTGCCCTGTTACCACTGCGACAATTTTTTATTAAGTAATTCAATTGATTGCTTATGAAGCTGACAAACTCTCGACTCAGTCAGCTCCAGCACCAGCGCAATTTCTTTCATGTTCAATTCATGGCTGTAATAAAGTTGCAGCAACAATTTATTGCGTTCAGGCAACCCGGCCATCGCTTTTTGCAGCGATAACTTCAGCTCCAGCGGCGATAACGAGGTTTCTCCCAGTTCCGGATGCAGTTGTTGCTCCAGCATGGCATCTAAGCTTTCCATCGCTTCTGCCTGGTCCAGGTACATCAGCTCACTCAATTGCTGGCTGTCGATGCCCAGATGCTGACTCAGTTCTTCCTGCGTTGGCACCCGGCCCAGCTGTCGCATCAGGGCCCGGCTGTCGTCACGAAACTGATGGGCTTGCTGGCGCAGCTGTCGTGGCCGCCAATCGGTGCGGCGAAACTCGTCCAACATGGCACCACGAATGCGTTTAAAGGCATAAGCGGCAAAAAGTTCATCCGGCGCCTTGCCATAACGGCGAATCGCCGACAGCAAACCGAGTAAGCCAATTTGCAACAAGTCATCATGGTCAACCACAGGACCAATCAGACTGCGTAAATGCGCAGCAGCTCTTTTCACCAGCATGCTGTATTGCGCCAGCAAACTGCTTTCATTGGCCACCGCCTGACCGGCATGAGGTTGCGCTGCTTCCGACCAGAGGTTTTCTGCCAGCATCTGGATACCTACTGAATAAAAATGTTGGTGATCAAGACCTTGTCTAACTGATGTTCAAATTTATTCTCAGTCAGGCTTTGATTAAAAGTGCTCAGCAACTGTTGCTGCACTTTGTCTATCTGTTGCATCGCCACTTTCACTTCCAAATGGCTGCTGCTGGCAAAATGCGCCACCAGCGCATTGCGTAATAACGGCGTCGCTTCTTTTAACGCGGCAATAGTGCTGGCTTTATGGCTGACCAGCGTCAGTTCCAGTACCAGATATCTGGACGTTGGATCGCCCGCCACGCTCATGACAAATTTATCCATCGGAAAAAACAGCGGTCGTGCACTGAGTTCCTCCACCTTGGGGGCACTGAAATACTGCGCAAAGCCAAAATAACCAGCGACAGCACCACCAATCAGTAAGGCAATCAGCCCAAGTACCAGTTTATTCATCGAATTTTTCCTTGTTCCTGCATGGACACAGCCATGGTTAGACTAATTGATTCAAATAGTTACGTCGTTCAATCGCAGCGGCTTGCCCTTGCGCTACCGGCTCGGCTTCAGCACCATTACTGCTGATTTGCGTTGAAACCCAGGCCGGATTGGCGTGCTGCGGCAACTGGCCATCGGCGCTGAGCTGTAATTCAATCTGTAACTCGCTGCCCAGTTTTTGTTGCAAACTGGCACGCAATTGCTCCAGGCCCTGCCCCATCGCCTCTCTGAGCTGGGCATTGCTGCTGTGCAGTTGCACCTGCAACTTGTCACCTTCCAGCTGTACCGACAGTTCGATACTGCCCAAACTGGGCGGATCCAGCCGGATCAGAGCTTTATTCAGACCCAGCCCCAACTGCAAATCGACTTTGTCGTGCAGCAGTTGCACCAGGCGCTGGCCAAAACGGACCGGCTCTGTCGGTAAGGGTTCACTCTGCCACTGTGCCAACGAACTGGCCGTAGTCGTGGCCGTTGCAGCCAGCGGATTGACTACGCTGCTGTCGGTACTGGTCAGCCACGCCGCATTGCCGGTGACCGCGTTTACCTGGCGGTTGAGCAGGCTGGTCAGCGCCATGCTGTGCTGCAAGGTACTTTGCTGTAATGTACTGTGCGGTGCTGCCGCCTGGCTGAGGACCAGCTGGCTAACCGGGAACTCAGCGGCACTGGTTTGGCTGGCGCTGCCAACTGCTGCCAGTACCACTTGCTGCTGCAATGCCTGCAAGCTGCTCACCGACAGCAGATTGTGCGGGGCTGGCCGCTGCCGCTCGGTCAACACGACTTCAGCCTGGGTCTGACTGACCAAGTCTTGGCCAGTCACTAATCGTACCGGCGCCAGGCTTGCCAGAGCGACCGACCCCGGTTGCTGCTGTGCTGACGTCAAATTTGCGACTGCCGCCACTGTCGGGGCATCGTTGCTGTGATCCGCTGGCCGTGCTGATACTGCTAAAACCACTGGCAATGGCTGGGTGAAGCCTGCGCTGAGCAGTGGCTGCCGGTACAGTAACGCCAGCTCTTCTGCTGACAGTGGCTGCGACAGCACTGACAATTCAGCTGCGGGCTGGCCACTGTCTGGCAGCTGCGGCTCTGTCAACTGCTCAGTGGTATCCTGCTCTGCAGCAGCCTGCTGCTGACGCAGTGCTTGCTCGTCGGCGTAAGCGATAACGGGCGCCTGCCCCTGCTCCGTGCTTTGCACAACACTTTGCTCAGTGCTTTGATCTACAGTTTGAGCAGCACTTTGCAAAGCAGAACTGGCCGCCGGGGCGGTACGCACTACTGCGGATGCAGGAGCTGTTTTCACGGCCGTAACGGCTGGCAGCGGCTGCATCAGCGCATACTCTCATCGGTTTGCTGATAGGCCAGCACCCCGGCTTTATTGTGCTGGAATTCTTTCATTTTTTGCTCCAGCGCCAGTTGCTGTCGTTTCGCCTGCTGAATAATCTGCTGATAGCGCTGCGTCAGCAGTTGTAAATCATAAGGCGGTTGAGCCGCAGCGCCGGCTTGCTGTCGCAGCTGTTTTAAGCTGCCAACCAGCGCCAAAATCTGCCGATCCAGCGCCTGCACCTGCAGCCACTTGCCAGCCAGCACCGCTTGCTGTAATTGCAACAACAACTGCTGAATTTGCTTTAACTGCGCTTCTGCTGAACCCTGCACCTATCTGCTCTCACTTTAACCCTTGCCAACAGGACTAAAGCAAAAAGCAAGCCAACATTCAACATTATGATTTTAAACGATTTAATTGGCATAAGCCACTTGGTGCGGAAGCAACACTTCCGCTTTAGCGGAAGTGTTAGCCGCCACTTCCTTTCCGTGAAGATGATTGCTTACAGCAGTTGTCAGGGGTGGATTGGCATAGCAGAAAGAAGGTCGGCACACCTTTGATACTGTAAAGAGTGCCAACCTTGGGAGCGATAAACTGCTGGCGGGGTCGAGTGGTGGCGGATCAAGCTCAACCGATAAGCCAGACCTTGGCTGCTAGCCAGCCTGCCGGCTTAATAAGCCCTGCCAGCCTTGTTGTAAATCGGTCATCACAGTGCGGATCTTCGCCAGTTCGGCCAGGTCGTTTTTCAAGCTGGCTTTGAGCAGGTTGTGGCCACAGAATTCATACAATCTGTGCATATTCAGCGCCACTTCACCGCCTTTTTCCAGATCCAGTGAGGCATCCAGGCCACCGAGAATTTTCAGCAACTTTTCCATCCCGACGGCTTTTTTATCAAAACGTCTGGCCTGCATATGGCCTTCTACTCTGGCCAGTTCATCCAGGAAACCATCAAACAACATCTGCACCAGACTGTGAATATCGGCACCTGAAGCTTTGACATTGACGCTGGTATGTTGGTAGGCCTGATAGCCTTGGGCAAAATCTAACATCTGAACCTCTTTTTCTTCTTAACCGCTGTATGCCTTAGCAACCAGCTTTCTGCGCTTATTTAGTGCCAAACTGCGACATCGAACCTTCCAGCTGCGCTATCGTGACCTGCATCTGGGTAAACTGCGCCAGATAACGCTTGTAAACCAGATCCATCGAATAGTCATGACGCTTCTGTTTGGTGGTCACCATATCCAGGCTGCCCTGCAAACTTTGTTGTTTGTCTTTAAGCACACCAAATCTTTTGGTGTAAGGCTCCAGCACATCTTTTAAGCCGCTGAATAAACTGTTGTCTGTCACCAGCATCTGTTCCAGCCGGGCCGGGTTATCGGCCAGCGCTTTTTCCAGTTTGGTTTTGTTCACCGACAACACGCCGTTGCGGTCAAATTCCAGCCCGACTGTGGTGAGCGCTGTGCCTTGATAGGTTTTCTGAAAGGCTTGCCGCAACTGGTTGCTGATGGATCTGGCCATGCTGTCGGAACTAAGGCCAGCATCAGTGTTGATTTGCTTCATTAACGCATTGTAACTGTCGACAAACTTTTTCAGTTTATCTTCCACTGCCGCCGGATCTTGTTTCACTGTGACCTTAACCGGGGTATCGGCACCGGCCTGGACTTTTTTCAGCTCCAGTGTCACCCCACTGATGACATCACTCAGTTCATTTTTATCGGAAGTCACCGTAATCGGGTTTTGCGCGCCGACTTTAACCTTGGCATCCTGCGCTGCTTTAAGTTCAGTGGCCCCGGCCACAGCCGCACTGAGATTGGCCCCTGTAGTATCAGCACCTGGCACAAAATTGAGGCTGATGGCTTTGGCTGCACCTGAATCTTTGCTGGTTAACACCAAAAAAGACTGACTGCCGCTACGCATCACTGTCGCCTGCACACCACTGTTATCGGCTTTTTTATTAATTGCATCGGCCAGTGCACTGAGGCCGGAACCCGCGGGCAGACCGGCTAAATCCACTGCAAACTCTTTGCCCGCCACTGTCAGCTCCAACTGACCATTGGCTGGCAGCAGATCGGTACTTTGAAACGACAAGGATAACTGATGACGCTGCGCTAGCTGCTGCACGAAAATTTCATAATCCCCCGCCACCGCTTTACCGGACGTTTTAATCGCCAGCACCTCTTCACTGCTGCTTTTGCCGGTATTGCTCAGCAAATCTTGCTCAGTGCTGAATTTTTTCAGCATGTCCTGCATGCTGCCAAGGCTGGTTTCCAACTTTTTAAACGACGAAATCAGGCCGCTAAAACGGTCCTGCTGGGTTTTTAACACTTTATCTTTGCCGGCCCGTTCAATCTGGGTGTACTGTTTGGCCAAATAGGCCGGATCTATACTGGAAAACGCCATCGTCTGGTCCTGCTACTGAAAGGGGTATAAAGCCTTAACCGCCGCACTTGCCAGCAGCGACTAAGGCTGAAAACCCCGGCGCCATGGCGCCGGGACATCAGAATTAACGTAACAGCTGGCTCACCATCTGGGTGGTGCTGTTGGCAGTGCTCAGTACCGAAATACCTGAGTTCAGCAACAGTTGTTGCTTGGTCATATTGGAGGTTTCTTTGGCAAAGTCGGCATCCATCAGCTGGCTCTTGGCCGCGCCGGTGTTTTCGGTCATATTGCCTAAGTTATTGATGGTATGGTCCAGCCGGTTCATGCTGGCACCCAGTGACGAGCGGGCCGTACCGATATTTTTCAACAAATCATCCAAGGTTGTAATGGCCGCACCTGACTTCGTCTGATCAGTGATTTGGTTTGCGACTGTGCTGACCGTGGTGATATTGGCGTTCACAGCAGTAATTTGTGCGCCAATATTTACTGTTAACTTTTCCGTGGTAGAAGCGCCAATCTGGAAGTCCACCGCCGCTGCTAACTTACCGCCTTTGAGCAAAGTGGTGCCGCTACCAAAAGAAGTATTGGTCATAATATTGTCCAGCTCTTTGGCCAGCGCATCGTACTCACCATTTAAAGCGGTGTATTCGTCAGTCGAATTAGTGCCGTTGGCGCCCTGAGTGGCCAGTTCTTTCATCCGGTAAACGATATTGGTCATCTCATCAAAAGCACCTTCGGCGGTTTGCAGCATCGAAATTGCATTGTTTGAGTTATTCATCGCCGTTTCCTGACCGACTAACTGGGCGCTTAAGCGTGAAGCGATCTGTAAACCAGCCGCATCGTCTTTGGCTGAGTTAATGCGAAAACCTGTACCTAACCGCTCTAACGCCACTGATAATCCGTCATTGGTACGGTTTAACTGATTGCGAATAGTGGTGGCTGCTGCGTTGGATTGAATGGATAAAGCCATGTTGAGTGCTCCTTAATGATGCTCATCACTATAAAGCGACGCGGCCGCAGTGAAACTTTAATCAAATTGGATAAAAAAACCTGGGACCAGCCCAGGTTGCACAAGCCATGCAAAGAACATCAAGGCCGCCGACTGCCAGCAGCCTGACGGGTTAACGCAGTAACTGACTGACCATCTGGGTGGTGCTGTTGGCGGTACTCAGCACCGAAATACCTGAGTTCAGCAACAGTTGCTGTTTGGTCATATTCGAGGTTTCTTTGGCAAAATCGGCATCCATCAGCTGGCTTTTCGCCGCGCCGGTGTTTTCGGTCATATTGCCTAAGTTATTGATAGTGTGATCAAGACGATTCATGCTGGCACCCAGTTTAGAGCGCGCCGCGCCGACAGCACCAAGGAAGGTATCCAGCGCGGTGATTTCAGCTCTGGCACCAGTCTGACTGGTCGCTGCGTCAGTATCCCAGGCTAAGTCAGTCAGTGTTGTCAGGTCAACATCACCTAATTCCGCAGTAATATCCACGGTTAAAGTTTCGGCCGCTGAAGCGCCGATCTGGAAAGTTATCGCAGTGGCAAACTTACCGCCAGTTAACAGCTTGGTACCGCTACCAAAAGAGGTATTGGTCATAATGTTGGTCAGCTCGGCTTTGAGTGCCTTAAACTCACCATCAAAGGCATCATACTCTGACTGTGAGTTGGTACCGTTCGCGGCCTGGGTCGCCAGCTCTTTCATCCGGTAAGTGATGTTGGTCATCTCATCAAAAGCGCCTTCGGCGGTTTGCAGCATCGAAATCGCATTATTTGAGTTGCTGATGGCCGTTTCCTGGCCGACTAACTGCGCGCTTAAGCGTGAAGCGATTTGTAAACCAGCGGCATCATCTTTGGCTGAGTTGATACGAAAACCTGTGCCTAACCGCTCTAACGCTACCGATAAACCGTCGTTGGTGCGGTTTAACTGATTGCGGATAGTGGTCGCGGCGGCGTTGGACTGAATAGATAAAGCCATATAACTGCTCCTGGACTAAATGGGGACCGCGTTATAAAGACGCCGCCCGGTTCAACATTAACGTAATAACTGACTGACCATCTGGGTGGTGCTGTTGGCAGTGCTCAGTACTGAAATACCTGAGTTCAGCAACAGTTGCTGTTTGGTCATATTGGAAGTTTCTTTGGCAAAGTCGGCATCCATCAGTTGGCTTTTCGCCGCACCGGTGTTTTCCGTCATATTGCCTAAGTTATTGATAGTGTGATCAAGACGATTCATGCTTGCACCCAGTGAAGAACGGGCAGTACCGATATTTTTCAATAAAGTGTCAAGCGTACCTATGGCTAACGTCGAGTTCGCCTGGGTATCCAGCGCACCTGGCGCACCGACGTTTGTGGTTACAGTGGTCAGCGCCGCGGAAATATTCACAGTTAAGGTTTCAGTGCCACTGGCACCGATCTGGAAGGTGACACCGCCCGCCACACCAAATTTACCTGTAGCCGATAACAGATTGGTGCCACTACCGTACGAGGTGTTATCCAGAATATTATCCAGTTCGGCGGCTAAGGCACCATATTCGCCATTCAGCGCAGTATATTCGTCAGCGGAGTTGGTACCGTTAGCGCCCTGAGTCGCCAGTTCTTTCATCCGGTAGACGATATTGGTCATCTCATCAAAGGCGCCTTCAGCCGTTTGCAGCATTGAAATCGCGTTGTTTGAGTTATTGATCGCCGTTTCCTGACCGACCAGCTGTGCGCTTAAGCGTGAAGCAATTTGTAAACCTGCGGCATCGTCTTTGGCCGAGTTAATGCGAAAACCTGTGCCTAACCGCTCTAAGGCTACTGATAAACCATCGTTGGTGCGGTTTAATTGGTTACGAATCGTGGTCGCTGCTGAATTTGATTGAATAGATAAAGCCATGTTGAGTGCTCCTTAATGATGCTCATCCCTTAACAGCGACCAGCCCAGGCAGGAACTGAAATTTATTTCAGCTTTTTTGTCAGATGTTTTGGCAATGCACGGTTGAAGCCATGTCGGACTGCCCAGGCGTTGCCTGGCCGAGCCCGACCCACAATAAATGTTTTTGAATCAGTCGGTTGGGTTGTTTGGTATATGGATGTGCGTCGGACTTACCACGAAGTGCGACATGACGCGCAGCGTCAGGGCAGTCCGACGCCACATGAGACTAGCGCTGATCCGACAGCGCAAACTCGACCAAACTACGGCTGACATTGCCTTGCGCCATAATAGCGGCCAACGATGCAGCGGCGCCGGTTTGCATTTGTTGCTTCAGCGTGTGGCTGACCGCGGCAACATCTTCTGCCGTCTGCTGATTACCGGCCAGGCGTAAACTATTCAGCTTCGCCAGCAGTTCTTGCCGCTCGGCCTGTACCTGACGTAATACCGTCTGTAATTTTTGCTGTACCTGGCTGATTTCGGCCTGATAAGCCTGCTGATTTTCCAATTGCAACGCTTGTTCGGCCAGTACCTGCAATGGCCCACTGACAGGCTGTAACCGCACACTCAGCGGATTACCGGCAGCAACCCGAATGCCCTCGCCCTGCATTTGCCAGGGCTGGGTTAATTTTTGTGCCTCTGCCGCTTTGGTGCTGAACTGTAATTGCCCGGCCTGGACGCTCACCTGCACCCCAGCCCCGGCAAAAGCCTGCTGCACCTGCGACAGGTTCTGCTCAGCGCTTTGATTGGCCGCCAGCGACAACTGCACGTGCTGGCCATCCGCCAGCCGGAAACTCAGTTGCTCACTTTGCTTGCGCGGACTGAGCAAATCAATGTGATGGCTCAGCCTGGCACTGACACTGCGCAACGGTTGCTGGCTCAGTTGCAATTCAGGCCGTACCGCACTGTCTTTATGCTTCAACTGGTTTTGCAATTGCAATAATTGCTCGCGCAGTTGTTGCTGCTGGCCCGGGCTTTGCGGTTGATCTAACTGTTTTTTCAGTTGCTCCAACTGCTGATAGAGTTGCCGTAATTGCTGCTCTGCCTGCTGATTTTTGGCCAGTTGCCTCGACACATCAGCGCTTAAGCTCCATTGGCTCAGACTGTCGAGCTGTTGTTGCAAATGGCTGTTGCCACTTTGCCGGCCACTGACACCAGTTGCGACCGTCTGCGCGGCGCGGCCGGCCTGACTCGCGGCGCTGCTGGCAACGGCAGAACTTGATTTCAGACTCTCAATCAGCATCAGGGCAACCTTATAACTGGCGGAATAAACTCAGTTGCGATACTGAGCCATAGACTTTGAGCGTGGCTTCATAAGAGGCCAGCGCGTTATTCATTTCGATATAAGCCGACGGATAATGCACCACGGACAAATCATCGCGTAAGTTCTCGGTAAATAACGAAATTTCGCTGTTGGTATTTTCCAGCGACTCCAGTGAACTGACGATACCACCAATTTTGGTGACCGCATTGCTGACATTACCCAGCACGCTGCTGAGTTTATCCAGCATCAGTCTTGATTCGGCACCAGCACCAGTGGCCGGCGGTGACTGCAACAAACTGACATAAGCCTGTAAATCATTTAAAAAAGCCGCCCCTGGCACTAAATCACTGCCAATGATATTGGCATCGACCAGGGTATTTTCTGCCACTGCCACTTTGCGCACTATGGCATCGCCCTGATACTGATATTGACCGCTGCCATCTTTGATAAAAGGTGGCTGATCAATGTCGCTGCCGGCAAACAAATAATTGCCGTTACCGTCGCGGGCATTGAGCAAATCTGCAATGCCCGGCATCAGCACCGCCAACTCATTCGCCATGGCTTGTAACTCGGTGTTGCCATAAGAGCCATCAGCTGCCGCGGTGGTCAGTGACTGCACCGATAACAATAAATTATTGATACTGGTCAGCTGGGTTTCCTGCTGACGCAGCGTGTAGGTCACCAGCCCCATATTTTCGCCATATTGCTCCAGCGACGTCAGCTCGGAATTGAGCCGCAACACCAGCACACTGCCCAGCGGATCATCGGATGGCCGGGTGATTTTTTTATTGCTGGCCAGCTGTACCGACAACTGACTGTATTTTTCACTGCTTTGCTGAATGTTTCTGATGGTGGTGTCATGAAACTGACTGCTGCTTATCCGCATAAAAATGTCCTCAGAACATGCCCATCAGGGTGTTAAACATCTGATCAGCGGTGCTGATCACCTTGGCATTGGCTTCATACAACTGACGGTAATAACTCAGATTGGCCGCTTCTTCATCCAGATTGACACCGCTGACGCTGGCGCGGGCCGCCAATGCTTTGTCATTCAGCACCTGGGCGGTTTTCACGCTGGCCTGCACTTGTTTACTCTGAATGGCGACCTTGCCAATCAAGCCGTCATAACCGGCAGCGCCGCCTTTGAGCGCACTAATCACCTGTAACAAATTGCTGTTGTCACCTTTACCACCGGCCGGTTGCCAGCCGCCAGCGCCATCGCTGACCCGACCACGAAAAGCCAGTTGCTCCGGTGTCAGCGCCGGGTTAATTTGGATACTGCCCAGTGGATCGGCCGGATTAAAACTAAATAATGCAGCACCAGCATTGCCATTTAAATCAAAACCTTGCGCTAGCTTGCCGTTGACCGCACCGGCGATATTCTGCACCAAACTACTGAGTTCCTGCCGGGCCGGTTGCAGCACTTCGGTGCTGACTTTTAACAAACCGCCTAAACTGCCGCCCGTGGTTGCAGGCACAGCAAACTGCTGCTGATTAAACTGCAGACTGACGCTGGTGCCGGCCACCGTTAAAGTCGCGGCCCGGTCGGACATTAACAAAGGTGCGCCATTGCTGGTGGCGATTTGGATAGTGCCATCCGCCTGCGGCATCACATCCAACTGAATAAAACCAGCCAGTTGCTGCACCGCCCGTTCGCGATTATCCAGCAAAGTAGCGGTATCGTGACCCAGCGCCGTGGCTTTGCTGATACTGCTGTTCAGCTCTGCCAACTGTTGCAACAAACCATTGCTGTTGTCAGTCACTGCTTTGATTTCAAAGCTTAATTTTGCCATCTGGCCACTAAGAGCCCCGTCCAGTTGCTGTAAATTCTGCACCATAGCACTGGCGGATGAAATCACCTGCTGCCGGTAAGCCGGTGACTCCGGGGCCGACAAGGAGGCATTAAAAGCTGAATTTAATTTCGCCACCGCATCGTTCAGATTCAGTGAATCTGTGCCCAGCACTTGCTCCAGATAGCCCAGATAATCCTGATAGCTGCGGTAATACCCACTGTCTGACTGGGTCCGCCAGATATCTTCGTTCAGGAAGTTATCCACTACCCGTTCGATTTTGTTGATCTTCACGCCATTGAGCGCACCTTCGCTGGTTTGCAACACCACCGTCTGGCGACTGTAACCGGCCACTTTGGCATTGGCGACGTTCTGGCTGACGATATTTAAGCCCGCACCGGCGGCATGTAAACCCGATACCCCGTTTAACAACATACTCATGACGATTTCTCACTGTGACGCTGTGGCACCAGCAAAGGCTGACTGAGCGCTCTGCTGCCAAAATCCTGATAGGCCTCGCCGGATAATTGCGGTACGACCACAGCAGGCGCTGCTGGATAATGAGTCACAGCGACAGCTTCAGCGGAAAACTTAAATAGCGCTGCCGAATTATTTTGCGCAGCAGGCACCTCAGGGTCTGTGGTGGTGGCAAATTGCCGGACTATTTGCCCGGCCAAGCCGACCTGGCCCTGACCCGCCATCTGCTGCGCTAACTGACCATCGTACATATCGCGAAACAGCTGCTGCTCGTTGCTACTGAACATGCCCTCATCGCCGCTGACCGCATCACTGGCGGTCCGCATATTTTTCAGCACCAGCTGTAGAAACAAAGTTTCAAACTGTTCAGCTGCTTGCTGCAGCGACTGCGCATCATCCAGATTCGGTGCTATCAGTTGTTGCGGATCAAACGCCAGTTGCTGGCTGCTGTTCATCAGCGGTAGTCCGTCCATTCGTTGCATTAAATCACCACCACATCAGCGTCCAGCGCCCCGGCTTTATCCAGCGCCAGCAAAATCGACATCAGTTCGGTCGGCGTCGCCCCCAGGCTATTGACCGCCTGCACTATGGTATCGAGCGAGGTTCCTTCCGGCCACACCATCATATTGGCGGTTTGCTGACTGACATCAACGCCGCTGCTCTGGGTTGGCACAGTGCGGCCCTGACTAAAGGGCAACGGCTGGATAGCCCCTTCCTGCTCACTAATGGTAATGGTCAGATTGCCATGACTGACGGCGGCACGTTTGACCCGCACTTCATCGCTAATCACCACAGTGCCGGTGCGGCTGTTAAACACCACCCGCGGCCGTTGCGAGCCTTCATCGACCCGGATGTCCTGCAACATGGCCATAAAGGTATTACGACTATCGGCATCCCTTGGCGCACTGACCACCAGCTTGGCCCAGTTTTCGGCGCGGGCCACCTTCGGGCCAAACATATCGTTGATGGCTTTGACCACATTGCGGGCCGTTTTATGATTGGGCTTTTTCAGGTTCAGCACCAGATCGGCGTCCTGCTGCAGCGATTCAACACTGCGCTCAATAATAGCGCCGCCCGGAATAATGCCGGCGGTTGGCACATTGACCGTGACCGAAGAGCCATTCTGGCCTTCCGCTTTAATGCCACCCACCACCAGATTGCCTTGCGCCAGGGCATAGACTTTGCCATCGACGCCACGCAGCGGGGTCAGCATCAGACTACCGCCATGCAAACTTTTGGCATCGCCCAGCGACATAATGGTGACATCTATGGCCTGACCCGGACTGCCCATCGGGGGCAAGGTGGCTTGCACTGCCACAGCGGCAACGTTTTTCGATTTGGGTAAGGTCGCTTCATCTAACTGCACGCCAAACTGTTTCAGCATATTGTTCAGCGACTGGGCGGCAAATTTTACCTGGGCTTTGTCACCGGAACCCGGCAAGCCAACCACCAAACCATAACCCACCAGCTGGTTATCCCGAATGCCCTGAATATCCACAATATCCAGCAAAGGCCGGCTCGCCGCCTGGGCGCCAGCCAGCACCTGACCGCACAAGCCTAATGTCAGCAGACTGATCACTGCCAAGCGCTGGCCTATTGCCCAAAGGCGTGTTGTTGCACATGTCATAATCAGCCGCCTGTCAGAAAAAGTTCAGATAAGAAGAAAACAATTTGGTGAGCCAGCCTGGCTCTGCGCCATCAGCCAGCGTGCCTTTACCGGCATAAGTAATACGGGCATCGGCAATACGTTGCGAGGAAATACGATTGGTAACATCAATATCTTCCGGCCTGACCACGCCTTGTAAGCGGATATATTCATCGCCCTGATTGAGCTTGATCCACTTTTCACCGCGAATGGTTAAAGCACCATTGCTGGCCACTTCCATCACCCGCACTGTGATAGCACCGCGCAAAAAATTCTGCTGACTGGCGCTACTTTCACCTTCGAAGTTCTGGCCCGCTCCCAGCTGTAAGGCCAGATCCGACACATTGGCATTGCCAGCCAGCGGCACGGCCATATTGACTTTACTGCTGCGATCCAGCGCGCTGTCGGCACTTTTACTCGACTGGGTCCGCTCATCCAGCGACACCGTCAGGATATCGCCGACCCGGTAGGCCCTTTTATCAGCAAATAAGGTAAACATATAACCATCGTTATACAGGCTACCGGCACTGGCAGGGGGCGCGTCCTGACTGAGCAGTGGTGGCGCGCTACTTTCCCAGTCACTGGCATCAGCCAGCGGGCTGTTGGGCGTACTGCTGCAGGCAGCCAGCAACCAGAGCCAGCACAGACTGCCAAGCAGCCGGTACTTTGCGCTGCTGTTGTTGCGGGCTACAGTGCCACTGGCTTTCGCAGAAGGCGATATCTTCATCAAGGCGCTCCTCCGGGCTTGGCTTACATGGTCTGGGTGATAAAGTTCAGCATGTCATCCGCCGCCGATACCACCTTGGCATTCATTTCATAAGCCCGCTGCACCGCAATCATATTGACCATTTCGTCCACCACACTGACGTTGGAGCCTTCCACTGTGTATTGCTGTAACTGACCAAAAGCCTCTTCACCCGGTACCCCTTCCAGCGCTTCGCCAGAACCGGCGGTGGCCCGGTACAAATTGCCGCCCAGCGCTTCCAGCCCGGCTGGATTGACAAAACTGACCGTCAGAATTTGGCCTAATTGCAATAATTCATCCTGACCGGCAATTTGCGCCGACACTGTACCGTCAGTGCCGATGGTGACTTTGGTGGCCTCAGGTGGAATGGTGATATTCTGCGCCAGCGGTAAACCATTGCCGTTGGTCAGCAGACCATCGGCATTAACGTGAAACTGGCCGTTGCGCGAATACAACATCTCGCCATCCGGGCTTTCAATCTGGAAAAAACCCTGCCCGGTAATAGCCACATCAAGCTGATTATTGGTGGTTTCAAAACTACCTTCGGTAAAAACTTTCTGGGTGCCATTCACCCGCACCCCAGTCCCGACCTGGATACCGGCCGGCACCTGGTTCAGTTCATCAGCCTGAGTGCCGGGCTGGCGCTGCACCTGATAAAACAAGTCTTCAAACACCACCCGATCTTTTTTAAAGCCAACGGTATTGACGTTGGCCAGGTTGTTGGAAATGGTGGTCATTCGCATATCCTGCGCCGCCAAACCGGTTTTGCTAACCCATAATGCTGAATTCATTGTCGTTGCTCCGTTAGCCGCTAATCAGTTTATTGCCGGATACCGCCAGCTCGTCGGCGGTTTTCATCATCTTGAGGTTCAGTTCAAACTGCCGGCTGATATTCAGGGTACTGACCATTTCTTCCACCGCATTGACGTTGGACCCTTCCAGCACGCCACTGCGCACTGTCACCGCCGGATCCTGCTCCAGCGGATTGCCATCTTTCGCTCTGAGTAAACCATCATCCCCCTTTACCAGCACCACATCACGGGCACTGACCAGCTTGATGCGTTCATCCTGCTCAATCACACCACCACCGACCGGCAGCAGGTTAAGTGTACCGTCGGCGCTAATATCAATATCGCCAAACTCCGGCAACTGAATATCACCGCCCAACCCCTGCACCGCATAGCCATGCACCGTCAATCGGCCATCGGCGCCGACCTGTAATTCACCGGCTCTGGTGTAAGCTTCATTGCCATCGGCATCAGCCACTGCAATCAGACCTTCTGAGCTGACGGCAAGATCCAGATCACGGCCGGTTTCCATCACAGCACCAGCGCTTAGGTCGGTGGCCACCGGCTGCAGCTGCGCCTGAAAGCGGGTGCGAAAACCTTCGCCAGTCACCTGCAGCGCTTTTGCTTGCTCCATATCAGCTTTAAAACCAACGGTATTGACGTTGGCCAGGTTGTTGGCTGTGATGCGCAGCGCCGTTTGCGCCAGCTCAGCCCCAGATACTGCGGTATGAATTAACCTTTCCATCTGCTACTCCTAGACCGCGTTAAACAGGATTTGCATCATTTCATCGGCAGTGCTGATGGTTTTGGCATTGGCCTGATAACTTTGCTGGAACGACATTAAATCCACCAACTGTCCACTGATATCGACATTCGAGCCCATGTAGGAGCCCGCCAGCAACTTGCCAAAACTGCCTTCAGCCGCAGCGCCGATAATGGCAGCCCCCGACTGTTCACTGGCGTACCACATGGTATTGTTGGCGGACTCTAAGCCTTGCGGATTGGCAAAAGACGCCAGCGCAATCTGGCCTTGTAACTTGGTGGCGCCATTGGAGAAAGTGGCCAGCACTTTGCCATCTTCAGCCACAGACACACCGCTAAATTCGCCTGAAGTAAAACCATCTGCCTTGTTTTCATATAAACCAAAGGCACTGCCAAACTGGGTGGATTTGACTAAGTCCAGTTTGATGGACATATCTGCAGCGCCTGAGGGTTTAAATGCCAGCTTGATTTCACGCAGACCAGCAGCATCGGTTATGTTGTTATCTCCGGCTGGTACATTGCTTGGTTTATCGATTGGCTTCAGCTGTCCTTTATCGTCAAAAGTCATTCGCACCACAGCGACATCGTGGATCAGGTTACCCGCGCTATCCAGTGCCGAAGTCATTAATTTTCCTGCTGCTGGCGTTTGGTTCGGGGTCGGGATGACATCATTACTAGGCATAGGCTTACCATCCATGTAATACACCACATCCCACTGATTCGGGCCGCTGTGATTAAAGTACTGGGTCAGAGTATGACTATTGCCGAGTGAATCAAACACTTCAGTTGATTGTGAATAGTTAAAAGCACCACCATTTTTCGGATCAAAAGCCTGCGCTTTAGTTGGTGCAGGTGTTGGCTGAGTCGAGTAGTCAATTGGCAGCGGAATCAAACCGCTGGCCGAATTTAAATTCAGCGAAAAATTAATATTTTCAGTGGCTTTGGCCGGAATATTGGCCGCTTCAATTTTTAGATCCGACAAAATCCCCGGGATCAGATTGCCTTGATCATCAATGCCAAAGCCCTGCAGTTTATTGCCATTGTTATTGATGATATGACGGTCAGCATCCAAACCAAACTGACCGGCCTGGGTAAAGGCCAACCGGCCATTTTCCGCTACCACAAAAAAACCTTTGCCAGTGATCGCCAAATCCAGATTCTGGCCGGTTTTGACCAGGTTACCGGTTTTTTCAAAGTTCTCATTCACCGCCGCCACATTAACGCCGCTGCGCTGGCCGCCATTGTAAATAGCCGAAAATTCACTACTGGCGGTTTTATAACCGGCGGTACTGGCGTTGGCGATATTGTTACTGGTCACTTCCAGCGCCCGCTGAGTCGAAGACAAACCGCTCAGGCCAATGTTAAACATAGACATAACTACATCCTTTAACTTTGTGTTGCCTTCGACAACTGATTGATATCAAACAAATAGTGATTACCGAGGCCATTGACCTGCAAAATAATGTCATCTGGTCCTGCGCCAACGGATACCCGTTCCACTTCATTGGTCAGGTAGGTTGGCACCGCCTGGCTGCCCTGACTGGTGCGCACTTCCGCCTGCACCCGGTAAGCACCGGCTTCTTGTGGCGGGAAAGCAAAGCGCACAGTGCCAATGGCCGGATTAGCAAACGTCAGCTCTTCGGCCAGCTCGCCTTTGGCGTCATAGAGCCTGAGCGTCAGTTGTTCGGTTTTGGCGCCCAGATTGACAGCTCCGGCCACAGCGGCTGTGGTTTCCAGCGACAGGGTATCGGCTTTCACATCGACCTTTTGTCCGACCAGGCTAGTGGCTTCCATCGCCTGCAAACTTTTCATATAACCAAGTTGCTGCGACGATTGCAGGCTGATTTTTTCCAGACTTTCGACACTGCTAAATTCGGCCAGTTGGCTGACATACTGGGTGCCATCCATCGGATTGAGCGGATTCTGATGGCTGATTTGGGCCACCAGCAATTCCAGAAACATACCGGACATGCCAGCCGCATCCGGCTTGCCATTGGCTGCCACAGCTTGCTTGGCACCGGCTTGTTGCGCCGCGGTCTGGGCGCTGTTCAGTGGATTAAGCGTATTCATCACCGACATAGGGCGCTCCTTACTGGCCAAGTTTCAGCAGACTTTGCTGCATACTGGACACCCGGTTCATCACTTCGACCGAGGTTTGAAAAGCACGGGATGCCGACATCATATCGGCCATCTCGGCTACCGGATTGACGTTGGAATAAAACACGTAACCATCGGCATCGGCCAGCGGACTATTGGGTTCATAGCGGCTTTCGACAGTGCGGTCAGACTGCACCACACCAAGCGTCTGCACTTGGGCCGACAAACTGGCATCATCAAAACTCTGGCTGTACAGCGCCGAAAATACCGGCTTAATTGCCTTGTAGGCTTCAGCTTCGCTGGAGGCGGCGGTATCGGCATTGGCCAGGTTAGAAGCCACAGTGTCGAGCCGCATCACCTGCGCCCGCATGGCGCTGCCGCCGATGTCATAAATGGCAGAAAAAGACATCGTTAATCTCCTTTGATGGCTTTATGCAAGCCGCTGATTTTCATGTTTAAAAAGGTCAGACTGGTTTGAAAGTCCATACTGTTGGCAGCAAAATTGGCCTGTTCCACGCTAAGCTCAGCAGTATTGCCATCCATCGACGGCTGAAACGGGATACGGTATTTTTGTTGCGCCTTGACATCGGCATCTGTCAGCACCATGCCTTCACGGCTGTCACGGCTACTCAAATTGCTTTCGACCTGTTGCAAAATCTGGCCATAATCCAGATCGCGCGCCAGAAAACCCGGCGTGTCGACATTGGCCAGATTGCCTGAGATAATCTCAGCTCTGTCCAGCCGCAGTTGTAATGAAAACGGATGCACGCCTAAGGCTTTATCAAACATATCCATCTTGGTTCCCGCTTCGTCATCGTCAATAGCGGATTACTACAAGAATAGTGCCATCCACAAAAGGCTATATTATTGAATGAGTTACCTTAAAATTAACCCAGCACTTGCCAGTAAAACGGAAGCAACACTTCCGCAGCGGAACAAGCCGCACTTCCGCCCCTGGCTGTGGCTACTGTGGTGCTTGCCATGGCACAGTGCGGCCAGTATCGCCGAACAGGTCCGGGCGCATATCAGCGCTGAAATCCGCCACTATGGCCAGAGCCTGGGGCTGAAGACGGTGGCAAAACATCAGATCGAGCTCAAACTGCCGGCTAGCCTCGACGGGAAAAAAAACTGCGCCAAGCTGCACATCAGCCGTAGCAATCCACAACAGGCACCCTGGGGCCGGCTCAGTTATAGCCTGCGCTGTCAGGAGGCAGGCCAGCACTGGCAAAGCCGCGCCAGCGCCAAAGTCAGCGTCTGGTTGCCGCTGGTGGTGGCAAATCGCAGTATTGCCAAAGATGAACTGATCAGCGCTGAGATGCTCAGCACCCGGCTGATGGCATTAAATCACAGTAAACTGGGGCTGGAGCTGGATCCACAGCCGCTGGTTGGCATGCAGGCAAAAAAACGTTTAGCGGCCGGCCAGCCGGTCAGCCGGCAACAGCTGACGTCCGCTTTGCTAGTTCATCGCTCCGAGCAGGTGCTGATCACAGTGCAAAGCGGCGGTTTTAGTGCCAGCACCAAAGGTCTGGCGCTGGCCGACGGCCGTTATGGCGAGCGGATTAAAGTACAGAATTTAACCTCAGGCACTGTGATTGAAGCCAAAGTAGTGGCGGAAGCGACGGTACAAACAATTTTAAAATCAAATTAAAGTTTTCAACCACCACGGTCGCTTCAAAGATATAACAGCAGATGCAATCGACAATAGCAGCTCCGGGCAGGCAGCCCCGGGCCGGGCGCGCAAGCAGCAGCGACAGGACTTTCAGATGGTAAAAATCGAACAGACACTTCAAATCAGACCGCTGGCAAAAGCAGATCAGCAACCAGCGCAAGGCAGCCAGCCTGCACTCAGCAGCCCGCTGCCACCACCACAGTCGGCGATCAGCGGCAGCAGTCAGGCGATTGAACAGGCTTTTATCGGGTTGGCAACGCAGCCGGAAGTGGATTTGGCCAAAGTGGCCCAGATTAAACTGGCCTTGGCTAATGGTACTTTGGCGCTGGATGATGGCCAACTGGCACAAGCCATCGTTGATTTTCACAAGTAACAGTCGGGTCATGGAAGATGGCAATCAGCAATCGCCTATTGCCCCGATGACACAGCGGAGACATTGATGGATCAGCAGGCACTGAAACAAATTATCAGCGGCTTAGCCCAGGATAGCGAGTTGTTAGCGCAATTGGGCAGCTTGTTGCAACAACAATATCTGCTGATGAGTCAGCGCAAATCAGCTGAGCTGGACCTGCTCAACCAGCAGGCGGATACCTTGTTGGCGCAACTACAACAAAACGCCAGCCGCCGCGCGGCCGCTATGCAGCAACTGCAACAACCGCTCACTGCACAAGGGCTGGACAACCTGCTGGCCCAATTGCCGGAGCGGATTAGACTTGCCAGCCAACAACTGTTGCAAAAAGTGCAGCATCACAACAGTTTGTGCCAGCAACTAAACGCCAAAAATGGCGAATTACTGGCGTATCAGCGCCGCTTAATGCAAAAACTACTGGGCCTGCCAGACAAGACTCAATATCCACAGTTGCAACTGACGCCATAACTGGTTTGGCTTTAACCCTTGATCAGCACAGTGCGCTGGCTGGCTGCACTCTGCTGCGCCGCCTCTAATACCAGCATGAATTGCCGGATCTGCAGCGCCGGCACCGGCAGTTCGGCCTTGCCCTGTAACGCCTGACAAAATTGCTGATAAAAGCGCTGATACTGGCCGGGCAAAGTCGGCACCCGCTGTGGATCAGGCGCTTGCGCCAGCCACAACTCGCCATCCTGCTCTGCACTTGTCACGCCAAAGCCTGGTTGTCCCGGCAATAAACCCGCTTTTAGTTGTGGCTCTTGCGGGTCTAAACCAAATTTACGGTAACAGCCCTTATCGCCTTGCAGCATAAAACGCTGGGTATCAAAACCATTAACCGGACTGGATGCCAGCACTACCTCAAGCTCAGCGTAATGCAACTGCAGCTGAAAATAATCAGCCGCCTGACTGCCGGTTCTTAACTGCCGTTGCTGACAACTGACTTGCTGTGGCAAACCAAATAACAACAAGGCCTGGTCCAGCAGATGCGGCACTAAATCATAAAAAATACCACCCCCGAATTCGGCCTGCTCCTTCCAGCGCTGCTGCACCTGAGGCCTGAAACGGTCAAACCGCGATTCCAGATAATGCAGCCGACCGAGCTGACCGGACTGCAGCAGTTGTTGCACCGTTAAAAAGTCGCCATCAAAACGCCGGTTATGAAACACCGTCAGCTGTTTTTGTTGCTGCCGCGCCAGCAGCAATAAGGCGTCGGTTTCTGCCAGCGTTAGGGTAAAAGGTTTTTCCACCAGCACATGTTTGCCAGCCAGTAACGCTGCTTTGGCCAGGTCAAAATGGGTATGATTGGGCGTGGTGATCACCACCAGTTCAATCTCCGGCTGTGCCAGCACCTGAGCAGCGGTCGGGTAAATCACCAGTTCCGGCCACTCCAGTTGCGCCTGTGGCTGACTGGTCGCCAGCGCCACTAAGTTCAATTCCGGTTGTAAACCGATAAAAGGCAAATGAAATACCCTGGCGGATAAACCGTACCCTAACACTGCTGTTTTCATCTTTGCTCCTGGTGGTCACTGAGTGCTGAACTTTCTAATCACAGTAAAGCCTGCGAAAATCGCAAGTGTAACTGCAGGCCGGACAACATGACCAGCGCGATGAACAGAGCTTAGGCTCCTTAGTGCAATCGCAACTAGTTTAGGTTACAGCGTTCAGCCCAAGGCCTCTTGAGGCATAAGTTGACATCACTTTTGCGCCGTTAGGGCTCATGTGCTGCCGCATAGTTGTGTCGCATCAGCGTCAACAGCCACTTTACCACTGACCCAAGACAGTCCCCCTTTCACAGCGTCATCCTGCACAAAAAATGCCGTATCCTGCATCAGCAGTTCATTAAAATTACATATTCCAAATTTGAATAAAAACAAAATAATATCAACTTGTTGCTATATGAAAATACCGCTAAAGTCGCTCAGGCTGCAAAATGTGAAGTAAATGAAGTGGATGCAATTAAATGTTAAAAAAAATAAGTTTTCTTTGCCTGGTCTTTTTTAGCAGCATGGCGGCTTGCCAGACGCTGGAGCAGCAAAAACAACACTGGACACTGCAGGATGAAGTGATCACCCATAAAACGATCAGCCAGCAGCACAGCAGTACCGGACGCATAGGTCGACTCAATTGCCAACCAACCAACCTGACCGATAATACAGTTCAAGCGACGGTGCCAGAACAACCTTGCGAGCAGCCCATCCGGGAATTTCAAACGGTTGAACGCTGGTATTCAGATGACAGAGGCATTGGTTTTTATGAAGTAACGGAAAAAGCATTATTTGCCCAAGATCTGTCAAATTGGCTGATCCTGAGTGTACAGACCTACCGTGAAGACAGCACAGGCTATCAGCCGCCACGCCAGGGCATTCCCAAGCATTAACCGCGGCTAACGTCCACAGCTTGCCAGTCGCAATATCACCACTGGCAAGCATCGATTTCAGCCAATTCGGATCTGACCACTGTGTTGCTGCCATAGGTAGGTGCTCCCGGCTTTCTGCTGCAGCTGGTTCAGGATGTTATCCCGCAACTGTCAGTGCTTTGCCAGTACACCGCATCCATCATCGCGGCTCCACCATCACGGCTCCACCATCCCGGTTCAGCCCAGGCATAGCCTGAGTCAGCAATCACTGGCGAATATCGGGGATGACGGCAAAATTTCGTATATTGAGATCCGTATATTGAAATCCGTATATTGTAATCATAGTGGCCAGGGCCCTGACTGGCCATCGCCGGTCTAAGGTCCAGCGCCAGACCTTCCGGCATGACAGTTTTAAAATTGCTGGCCAGTTTTGTTTGCCACAAAACCTGTGCAACTGGCCAGCCTGCGCTGGTTAATAAGCCGCATTACCACGATAAAAACTGGCATCACCAACAATCACCTCCGCTTGCTGCTCACTTTGCAACACAAACTGAAATTTGGTTAGTAACTTGGCAGGTGCCTGCGTCACACTCAGTTGCAACACAAACTGCCGTTGTTCACCGGATTCCACCACCAAAGACGGTACATTGTGCAGCGTCGCGCCCGCCAGCCCCTGCACTGCCAACTGATAATGCTGAGTCTGGCCACTTTTATTAATCAGATTTAAGGTAAAGGTATTTTCCAGCTCGCCTTGTTCGTTGATGCGATACAACTGATTGCGCTCACGACTGACCAGCAGCTCGGTATCTTGCCGCAATTGATACCAGCCCAGCATTGCCACCAGCGTCAGACATAACGCCAGACCATACCCCAGATGCCGCCGCCAGTGCCAGCTCCCCTGCTGCGCTGGCGCCTCAGCTGTCGCAGGCAGCAGTTGCTGCATCTCTTGTTCAGCACTGTAACGGATCAACCCTTTGGCATAGCCAAATTGCGCCATAGTGTCGTCACAGGCATCAATACACAAACCGCAGTTAATACACTCGTATTGCAAGCCATGGCGGATATCAATGCCAACCGGACAGACCTGCACACATAAATTGCAATCCACGCAATCGCCAAGACCGGCCGGTTTGGCACTGCTGCGTTTGCGTGGACCACGGTTTTCGCCACGGCCGGCATCATAACTAACCAACCTGGTATGACGGTCAAACATCGCCGACTGAAAACGGGCGTAAGGGCACATATGCAAACACATTTTTTCCCGCACCAACCCAGCATTCAGATAAGTACAGATGGCAAAAAACAACACCCAGCTCAGCACCGCCGCTGAGGTTTGCCATTGAAAAAACGCCGGATACAGCTCAGTGGCCGGCACAAAATACGACATAAACACCAGCGCAGTCAGCAACGACACCGCCAACCAGCTCAGATGTTTGGCGGTTTTTTTGCAGATTTTCTGCCAGGAAAACCCGGCCCGGTCCAACGCCCGGCTATGCTGATGGCTGCCTTCAATCCGCCGCTCTAACCAGACAAATAACAAGGTCCAGATGGTTTGCGGACAGGTATAACCGCACCAGATCCGGCCATACAATTTAGTCAGGTAAAACAGCGCAAAAGCAGCAAAAATAAAAATCAGCGCCACAATCAGCAGATCCTGCGGAAATAATTGCAGCGCAAAAAACCGCACCTGCAAGGCACTGGCATCAATCAAAAAAGCCTGGCTGCCCTGATAAGGCACAAAGGGAAACAACACAAAAATCGCCATCAACAACAGACCAAGACTGCGGCGGATGCGCTGAAAATAACCACGTTGTTCGCGGATATAAATTTTACCGCTGGTATCGCGGGTGGAAAAAATAATGGCTGATTCAGAAGGACGTGGCTGCGACATAACTCACCTGCGCTGTTAGCAACAAAGTTTCAAGCTCGCCGTGAAGCGGTCACGCCAGAACGCGCCCCATGCACTTATCACGGCGAAAATGTCCGGTCATCACCGGAATGGCGGCATTGTAATAGCAGCAAAAAAAATACACAGATACAAAAAAGTAAAATAAAATAGATACAGATTCTCACCCGCTTTGGGTGCAGCGCACTGGGTTGAGGAGTTGAAGTTGCCGGTTTTTCGCTATCAACAATTATCTGACGAATTGCGTCACGGCATCCAAACCGGGCGCTGGCAAGCCGGCGAAAAACTGCCCTCCATCCGCGCTTTGTGCCGGTTGTACCAGTTATCACTGGCCACAGTGCAGCATGCACTGCACCGGCTGGAAGCTGAAGGTTTATTGCAAGCTGTGGCGAAGACCGGTTATTTCGTCTGTAAAACCGCAACAACTCAGGCCATCACTACCGCGAAAGTGCGCAGCGCCACCCCAGCGCAATTAGCAGAACCGGCCGCTGTGACAGTGCCACAGCTCTGGTTTGAATTGATGAACCGTGGCGCCGCTTTTGATCTCTATCCAGCCGGTCCCAGCAGTACTTTGCCTTATCTGACCCTGTTATACCGGCAGCTCGGTAAAGCCATGCGCGCCAGTCCCTATCAAAATGCCATGTATTATGATGAACCTGCCGGTTCTGCCCAACTGCGCTTTCAGCTGAAAGAGCACTACCGTACTGTCGGTTTAGAACTGGATGCCGCCGAGCTGGTGATTAGCGCCGGTTGTCAACATGCACTCTTTTTGGCGCTCAGTGCCTGCTGCCAGCCTGGAGATACCGTGGCAGTGGAAGCACCAGCCTTTTATGGCGTGTTGCAACTGTTGCAGCAACTACAGCTCAAAGCACTGCCCATCCCTTGTTGTCCGGTCGATGGGCTGGATGTGACGGCGCTGTCGCAGGCGCTGTTTCAATGGCCCATCAAAGCTTGTGTCGTCAGTCCGGCCTTTGCCACGCCGACCGGCGCCTGCCTGCCCTTGCCGGCCCGCCATGCCTTAATTGCGCTGGCCAATCAGTATGATTTCACCCTGATTGAAGATGATATTTATGGCGATCTTGGGTTTCATCAACGGCCGCTGCCGCTGAAAAGTCTGGATACCGAGCAACGGGTTATTTTGTGCAGCTCTTTTACCAAGTCGTTATCAAGGGATCTGCGGGTTGGCTGGATTGCCGCCGGTAAATGGCAACCGGCAGTGCTCAAGTTAAAACTGGTCAGTCAATTGGCCAGCAGTCCGGCGCTGCAACAAGGCATTGCCGCTTTTATGGCCGAAGGTTATTACAAACGGCATCTGCTGAAATTCCGCCAGCAGCTGCAACAGCAGCGTGATCAACTGATCCAGGCGCTGCAGCAGCATTTTCCAGCCGATTGCCAATACAGTATCCCAAACGGTGGTCTGGCGCTTTGGCTGCAACTGCCGCAGCCGTCTGACACAGTCGCGCTGTATCAGCAATGTCTGGCACATGGCATTTACCTGACGCCAGGCCGGATGTTTGCCACCAACCCGCAATTTGATCATTGCCTGCGACTCAGTTTCGCGCATCCACTGACCGGCAGCCGGCTGCAGGCTTTGCAGCAAGTGGCGGCTTTGTTACCCAACAGCAGCTAAGGCTCGTCCGGGCCGCGCTGCCGCAGCCCTTAAGCTCAGATCCGCCACAATAACCAACACCTCAGCCTGCTGCACAGCACACAGCTTTGGTTTCACAGTGCCAAATGGGGTCCAAATACCTCGTAGTGAATGTGCGATTCGGCCACGCCCAGCGCCAGTAACTGCTCTTTGGCAAACTTCATAAAACCGGTGGGGCCGCAGAGGTAGAATTGCCCTGTTGACAGCGGTAGTTGCGTGGCAAGGCCAGATACATCCAACAACCCTTGAAAATGACCGGCCGCAGGCTCCGGCTCTGCTTGTTGGTACCAGCTAAAGCTTTGCAATAACGGCTGCTGCGCGGTCAATTGCGCCACCCGCGCGGCAAATGAATGCTGCTGCCGGTTTTCGCAAGCGTGCAGATAAAACACCGGCTGTTGCAACCCGGCTGCCACCATAGTTTCCAGCATCGCCAGCAGTGGCGTCAAACCAACCCCGGCCGAAATCAACACCACAGGCGTGGTGACCGGCTGTAAATAAAAATCTCCTGCCGGTGGAAAAACCTCCAGTTCATCGCCAATCTCTACTTGATCATGCAGATAATTCGATACCAGGCCTGCTGGTTGGCCCAACTCGCGTTTCACACTGATCCGATAGCTCACGGCATTGGCTTGATCAGACAACGAATATTGCCGCACTTCGTGATACTGACAACCCGCCGGCTTGACCCGCAGTGCCAGATATTGGCCTGGTAAATAATCCACCACAGCCCCAGCGTCGACCGGCACCAGCACAAAACTAGTCACCAGAGCCGACTCCGGGATTTTTGCCTGAATGCGAAAGCGGCGTGGACCATACCAACCGCCTGGCTGCTGAGCATTGTGCTGATACAACTGACGCTCACGACCGGTAAAAATAGTCGCCAGCAAGCCATAAGCCTCCAGCCAGGCTTGCTCCACCTGCGGGGTAAAAGCTTCAGGTGCCAGCTCCCGTAAAGTTTCTATCAGGTGATGACCCACAATGTCATAATGTTCGGGTTGAATAAACAGACTGGTATGCTTGTGCGCCACCCGCTCCACAGTGCGGGTCAACACCGACAGGTTATCAATGTTTTTGGCATAAGCCGCAATAGCGCTAAATAGCGCAAACTGTTGCCGCCCGCTCTGCTGATTCGTCAGATTAAAAATATCTTTTAGCTCCGGATTGAATCGGAACATCCGCTGATAAAAATGACTGGTGATCGCCACCCCAGCGTTTTCCAGTAATGGCACTGTACTTTTGACCACCGCGATAGTTTGTGCAGATAACATAAAAAACCTCTTTTAAAACAATGATAAAACACGACCAAATACAGATGCCAACCACAGGGTGACAAAGTGGCCCTGGCAATGCCGGATTGCCAGCTGACCACTGTTGTTAGTCCCAACTTAAAGGGGAGCTGCCAGGCGCATTAACGCACCGCTTTGCGCAGCTCATACTGCGCAATACAACGGCCGACATAAGCAATTTTCAGCAAGGTGGCGCTTAAGATCAGCGCTATATGACCGGCCACCTGCAGTTCAAATGAAAAAAAATCCGCCAGCGGATAACACACCAGCACGGTCGCCAGCAATAAACAGCCGGACAACGCCAGCAGCGTGTTGGCTGCAAGTAACAGGGTTTCTAATTTGTCAGCCACTGACAGTGGTTGCTGACTCAATAATTGGCCAAGCTGTAGCATCATTACCTCCGGTGGAGTCCCCTGACCCCAATCTGTTCAGGCAATACATTGCAGTTCTGATGCCAACAATTTTTACCTTAAAATTCAATAAATTGAATTGTAACCCTAAGTAAAAGAGTCAAAATGACAACAAACAAAAAGAGTCAAAATGACAAACAAGATTCTTTATGACACAATCTAACCAAGCACAAACCGCAGGAATTGTGATGGCCGATTTAAATTCAACCTTATTGCTGGAAGTGGCACTGGATCTGGCGAACAGCCTCACTAGTACCGACAGATTTGACCGCCTGCTGAGCTCGGTGCGCAAAGCTATTAATTGTGACGCCGTAGTGTTGTTGGCGAATCAGGGGGAATTGCTACAACCGCTGGCGATCCAGGGATTAACCGCTGATACCTTAGGCAGGCGTTTTTATCTGCGGGATCACCCAAGACTGTGGCAGATCTGCCAAAGTCTTGGCCCGGTGCGCTTTCCATCCGATACCCTGCTGGCCGATCCATATGATGGTTTGTTGCTGGCACAAACTGGT
>Ga0209599_10000121_pt1 | contig 56786 bp, 49 predicted proteins | sample Shrwel_input2_FT_FD_187534 | JGI IMG/M metagenome (GOLD analysis project Ga0209599, IMG submission 187534) | Subsurface microbial communities from deep shales in Ohio, USA - Utica-3 well 1 S input2 FT (SPAdes) (version 2) ...
GCGGCATTTATTGAGTTTTCTGAACGGGGTTATCATCAAACCGCGATTGCCGATATTGCTAAACGGCTAGGCATTGGTCATGGCACGTTTTATCGCCATTTTGAAAATAAACGCGACATTCTTGAACACGTCATTGATGATGTCACCCAAAAAATCACCGCCGCTTTAGTCGCCGAAAATGCCCCCACAGCCGTTAATTCTTTAGCAGAATATCGCGTTCAATGTGCGCGTATTGGACAAGGATTAGCACAAATTTTTGCCGAAAACCCTGCAATGGCACGTTTAGTGTTGTTAGAAGCTACGTCAATTGATAAAGAAATGACGCAACGATTAATGAACTTACTGGATTGGGGTGGTCAATTAGTGGCAGCGTATATGGCGCATGGTGTACGGCAAGGTTTTTTTAGAGCTGATTTAGATGTGACATCGACAGGCCATGCCGTTGTAGGAATGATTTTGATTAGTGCTTTGCGTTTTTTAACAAATCCGAGTGATTTAAGTGAGCAAAAGCGTTTTGCTGAAGCGATTCAAAGTGTATTGATTGATGGTATTGCTAAGCGTTGATTAACTCTCGTAGCCCGTGTGGAACACGGGAACAGGTGGATGAAATTACACAAGCCTTTGCTTTTGAAAATAATTTCCCCGCATTAGCATGCGGGCTACCAACTTACTTTCACATCTATTTACTACGTCATTCCTGAGTACTCCATGACCACTGTTATCATCGCCGAAAAGCCTTCAGTCGCTAATGAATTGGCTAAATACTTAGGTCATGCACAACGTGCTGATGGTTATATTTCGGTCGGCAACTATCGGGTAACGTGGTGCTTCGGTCACTTATTAATGCTGGCCGAACCCCACGTTTATGATGAAAAATACAAAAAATGGCGCGCCGACGATTTACCTATTTTACCGCCAGACATCAAAATCATTGCCAAAGATGATGCAGGCATTCGTAAACAACTAAAAATTATCGGTGGTTTACTCAAACAAGCTGATGACGTGATTCATGCAGGTGACCCCGACCGCGAAGGACAATTATTAGTCGATTGGGTCTTACAACATCACAAAAATCGTAAACCCGTGAAACGCTTATGGTTGGCGGCTCAAGACAGTGTATCTATCCAAAAAGCCTTACGCAATTTACAGAGTAATTTACAGTACGCGCCCCTGTTTCAAGCCGCACAAACACGATCCATTGCCGATTGGCTGGTGGGTATTAATTTATCACGCGCGTTCACCTTGGCAGCACAAAAACACGGCTATCGCGGTGTCGTCAGTATTGGTCGAGTGCAAACACCTACGCTGGCTCTGATTGCCATGCGCGACCACGATATCGAAACTTTTATCAGCAAAACCTACTATGTGCCGATGGTTCATGTCGGTGTTGCCAAAGGCAGTTTTTGGGCAACATGGATTACGCATGAATCACTCAAAGACCATTATGCCGATGGTAAAATCACCGATTTAGACTTTGCTAACGCTATTTTACAAATTCCTGAAACGGGCGTAATCAGTCTCTTAGAAAAGAAAAAGTTACAGACTGCCCCACCCTTGCCTTATCGTCTGTCACGCTTGCAAAAAGATGCCAGTGCACGTTTTGGCTTGACTGCTGATGATGTGTTAACCATTTGCCAAAGCTTGTATGAAGACTACAAACTCACTTCTTATCCGCGTACCGATTGTGATTATTTACCTGAGTCGCAACATAGTGAAGCACGAGACATCTTGGCGGCGTTAACGCACATTTACCCCACTCTTTCGCCATTTGTACAACAAGCAAATACTTCTCTAAAATCCAGCGCATGGAATGATAAAAAAGTCACCGCGCATCATGCCATTATTCCTGTTCGTGGTAATGGCGCAACCTATGCTCAATTAAAAGACAAAGAACAAAAAGTCTATGATTTGATTGCTCGTGCTTATCTCGCTCAGTTCTTTCCTGCCTATGAATATGAAAAAACCGACGTTGAAACCACATTTGGCCAGCAACGTTTTAAAGCAACGGGCAATATTCCCTTAAAAGAAGGTTGGAAGGTGTTATATCCACCTCATAAAGCCAAAACTAAAACTGACGATAGCAACAATGCCGATACTGACGATAAAGAACCTGAACAAGCCTTACCGCCTATCACATTAGGAGAAGCAGCGTGTAAACTAGCCACCGAAGCGCGTCAAAAACAAACACATCCGCCTAAATCCTATACTGATGGTACGCTGATTAGTGATATGGAAAGTGTGCATCGTGTCGTTGCCTCTAAAACCAAAGATATTGATAACAAATGGTTAAAATTGCTGAAAGAAAATGCAGGTTTAGGGACAGAAGCCACACGCGCAGGCATTCTCAAAACTTTGTTGGATCGAGGCTTTATTGAACGTACTGGCAAAAACATCACCGCCACCACGACAGGCCGCGAGTTAATTAAAGCCTTACCTAAAGAAGTAAAAAGCCCGATTGCCACCGCGATGATGGAGCAAGAGTTAGCAGCAATTGAAAAGGAAGGTCTCGATCCCAACGTTTTTTTAGCCAAACAACGAGCAAGTATTGAAAAACTGATTGGCATTGCTTCGGCGGCAACCATTTTATTGAGTAGTCCTGAAGCTAAAAGTGACGCACCCATTAAAGCCAAACGCGTGTCAAAAGCGAAATCAACAAGTACAAAAACAACATCAACTACGGCTAAAAAACCACGCGCTAAAGCCAAAACAAGCACAGCAACGAGCACCGCTGAAAAGTCCTGCCCTCAATGTCAAAAACCGATGATTTTGCGTGCACGTAAAAGTGATGGGCAAAACTTTTGGGGGTGTTCGGGGTTTCCGAATTGTCGGTGTGTGGAGCAGGTGAATTAGTCTAAAAACCCTACATTGGGCATGGCGGACACTCCTTAAACAACAAACAACCAATGAGTTTTATCAATACACCGAATATCTGGCTCAACGCTCAACACCTGTAAATACCGTGCTAATTGAAGCAACACATCATCTTTGTGATTGCCGTAAAACGGAGGCATTAACACTAAGTTTTCGGGATTATCCGTTAAGGCTTCGGCTCTATCATCGGCAACAACAACATTTTTCAATAAGTACCACGCTTCTAATGCCTTTAACGATTTGATAAATAAAGGGCTGTTATCAGCATATTGTGCGCGGCGACAATGTTGGCAACTCCATGTAAAAGCAAAATCAACATCACTAAAAAGATGCTTTTTTATCGCCTCCAAATAATCTGCTGAGGCCGCTGTCCATAGTGCTAACTCATAATAGGGCTGCACCCTATCAACAAATGTTTGCCATTGTGGGCGTAAATAAACATCGCCCACCGCATCATAATTAAATTGTGCAGGTGTGGGTCGCCACGCTGTTGTGGTGTGAATCAATGTCTCATCAACATCTAAAATAAGTAATTTTTTCATGGCTGGCAAACCCTCTCAACACCGCCAATGCCTCATTAGCAACCATTTCAATACCTGCCAATCCGCCCATCGTTAAACTCACACCACATCCTAATCGAATTGACGCATTAGCAGGATTGATACGAATTAAACGCTCGCCACCATTAGCTACTTCCTCACTAAAATAACGGACTGTTGGAATGGCTACACCTGCACCAATTTCAATCACCAATGGCGATTTCACTTGCTTGAGCCAATCGTTGAGACGTTGATTCTGTTGCTGATATGGCCACTCTTGCCAGTGCCAATCGTTAAACATCAAAATACTAGGCCGCGCTAATTCACCACAATGTTTGCATTTGGGCAATGGTGATACTAACTCACAAAAATCCGTGTCTATGCGTGGCTCAATCAGATTCGGCCACACGCTTGGACTGCAATCGTTAGGTGTCATACATTGCAAGGCGTGAATAGAACCATGACATTCATAAATTTTTTCAGGGTCAAATCCTGCTTTTTGAAATTGACCGTCAACATTACTGGTAAAAACGAAATAACCGCGTTTAAACTTTTCGCCTAACTCTTTTAACAGACGAAAACCTAAATGCGGTTCAGTTTGCCGATACATCATTAAACGATGGCCGTAAAATCCCCATGCCCGCTCTGGATTTTCGGCAAAGGCTTGAGGATTAGCAATACTACTAAAACCAATACGCAATTTACCCAACGCAGGATAATACTCCCACATCCCTTCATTACCTCTAAAATCAGGCAAGCCCGAATCAACACCCATGCCTGCGCCTGCGCTAATAATCAAGCCATCGGCAGAAGCAATCAGAGCGCGAATTTTGTTTAATGTGGCTTCGTTCATAAAATTTCCTGACTAATCGATCACCCAACCTGCATTTATCAACCCATCTACCGAATTAAACGTGTAGGTTTCGCCTGTTATTCTGTCGGTTAAATACAGTTTATTGGCCAAATAATCAGCAAGGCTCATTTCAGCAAAACCATTATCACTTTTGAAATAGATAGTATCTGTACTAGGTACAAACTCGCCTTTACCTTCTAGTGCTTCGCGTGTTTTTTGCTGCAATTCGTTAGACCACATGAAATTTCTCCATTAACCAGTGTAAACCGTCATCTTCATTATCAACACAAGCAACTACTTCTTTATTGGCATGAACTTCACGGACAACACACCACTGTCTTTCATGCTTCTCTACTTTATATACACCAGTGGCGGCGGAATCTGCCCACGGTTGCCATAACTCTGGCTGATTAGCGATTATTTGCCAGTCGGGATGTTGCCAGTTAATCACTCGTTCGCCTTTATTCAGCGGTTCAAGTAATCCTGCTTGTTCTAGCTGTGCAATGAGGTTTAGCACGTTGTCATAACCCAGCAAAAACTTGCGTTGTATGACGCTCATAGGAATACGTTTGTAACCGTAAATAATGGCTTTTAGGGTGTTGAGTTGTTCGGCTTGCGGCATGGTCAGTTCATCTTTATTGATGTAAATCACAGCGCGTCATTGTGCTTCGATGCTCGCTTGTTGCCTGAATACTAGCCGCGCCACATATTTCACAGATAGAATAACTTTCTCGATGAACATCGTTAATCAAGTCTCTGACACTCTCGGAAGCAAACTGCACATAGACTCTTAAACTACCGATTTTTTCTTTGACTTGGCAAACAATCATTTCTTCGGCTAATTGGTCATATATTTTGTCAATCAGCCCCGCCCACCCTTCACCAACATAGGTTTTGGCTTTTTCTCTGTTCACGTGAGTCATGTTGTATCCTTGAGCAAGATATTGATGCTCAAGAATAGAGGGTTATGTGACAGAATGGGATGGATACGAATGCACCTTACAGATTGTCCATACTCAAATAAGCCTTAGCGAAATCAGAAATCCGTTTGTGTCTTTCTTCAATTTCAGCTTCCGCCCACTGCTCTTTTTCCCTTATCTCAGTATAGCTAGATAAAGCCGTATCCTGAAACAGTTCAACTTTTTTATTAAACGGCTTGTTGCTGAATTTGCTATTTTGGCTTTGTGTCAACAGTGCCAAATTACCAGCAAGATGCAAATAGTTTTTTTTGAAATCGTCTGCATACTCTTCATTTGAAGGATTTTGAGGTTTAATATGCTCAATAGTGTAATCATCGTACAAATTTTTATCTAGTAAAGCTCCTGAACGATTTTTCTCTCTCAAACTGTTTTCATATTGCCACAATATAAATTTTATTGTGTTTCGGTTGTAGTGATATTTACCATCATCAAAATAGATTGAGATAATATTTTTGAAACGATAATTATCATTCCAATAATCCTTAAAGCCAGACTTTGTTGAACTCTTGATATCTTTATACAGGCTATCAAGATCATATCCATCTCTATTGTTAAAATACTTTTTTGCATACTTAGGCAAATTATCTGTCCTATAATCGCCTAATTTAAGTTTAAAACAAAGGATTTCCATAAGCTTCAAAATACACCTAAATTTATCGCCTGACACATCCCCACGATAAAAAAGCGTCAATAAAACCAGCTTCCAATTTGCTTCATTTCCGACAAAAAACAGATTGGTAATTTCACGCTTGCTTTTATTACTTACAATACTTTTAGCACTGTGTGCTAACTCCGAAAAACTTTCAAAAAATAATTTTATCCACGCCGCCTTATTTTCCTGCTTAGACAAAAGCTCTTTAATTTCTTTAATATTACCGCCTATATTAAAGAATAAATAACAGAAATTATCCAAAATCTCATTTTCCGTAAAATAGCCTTCAATAGACTCAATATATCTGTATGTTTTTGAAATAACGCCTTGAATCTCAGAAATATCATTATTCGCCTGATTAGAATCCGTATTTTGAATATAAATCTGATGCATTAAATATGCTTTTATTATTTCAAATCGTGAAAGTTCTTTCCCTCGATTATTTTGATACTCAAAAACTTGAGCAGCTTCAACTTTATTTGAGATATAAAATGTGCTTATAACTGAGCTTTCTAATGTGTGATGGATTTCTTTTAAGCTATCTGTATCATACTTATCTAGTTCTCTTTCAAAAAAAACAAAAGCCGAAATTATTCGCTTTTGCGAAATTGTTTCAGTATCATCAATCGCTGATACTAAATGCTTTTGGGTGATTTTTTTAAAAATAACCTGATCGTCATCAATCGTTTTAAAAACATCTGTGAGGTATACTTCTCGGATTGCTTCAATGCTTTCACCCCTAGCTGCTAATATCTTTGCAACAGCAGACATGAAAAGAATTGTTGTCGTAATTCGTTGCTGCCCATCAATAATAAAAAGAGTTTTACCGTCACTCTCAAATAACAGCTGACCTAAATAATATTTTTTTCCTTTCTGCTCCAAAATATCATCAAGAAATTGAACACAATGCTTTACTTCCCAACTGTATGCTCTCTGATAAGAAGGAATGCGTATCATATTCACGCCAGAAAACAACTGACTAATACTTTCAGCCATTTTATTTGTGTTTGGCTCTGTAATCGAAACCATAATATTTACTCCATAGTGTTTTTTATTTACCGTTATGCTGGCAGTAGCTGTATTAAGTCTGTGTGGCAGCTAATCCTAGCACTCAAACTTATAGTCATAGGGTATAAACAGTCAAGCACAATACGCATAAACAAAGTAAACTTTATCAATACATCCGACAAAACACGTAAAATACCAACAACCCATTGAATCCTAATCATAATTTTCCAACATACCCCTCACTTCTTGGCACATCTTATCCCTCAACCACTCAGGCTTAACCACCTGCAACCGACTTCCCTGCGACAACAACCACTGATACAACTGCCATGTATAAGGCAAACTCGCCGTCAGTAAATAACGTCCATTGACAGGCTTAGCAAAATCAATCCATTGCTTTTGAGTTAACGGCATTTCCACTAAATGATCTTTTAACCCTTTCTCACACCAACACTGCAACTTGATGATTTTTTCTGCTATCGCGTCCTGAAAATCGCCCCAACCTTGCGCTAACAATTTATCAATATCAAAATTGACAGGTTGATTAAACGCCTCGCCATACAACAACTTCACCGATTCAAAACGATGCAAGGCAAAATGCTTCACCTCTACTTCCTCATCACGAGTGGCCGCTAAATACAACACATTACCTCTAACAATTAAGGCTAATGGCGATAATTTTGCCAATTCAAAACCTTTATACACTGCACTAACAGGTTGATTATCTAATAAAGCTTCTGTCAAAATGGCTTGAATATCGGCTTTAATACGAGGAATTAGCTGCGGCTGTTGCGAAGGAACAATCCTAATTTTGTTTAACCATTGGGCATGATGATTATCTTGTTGCTGATGTTTAGCGTTTAAGTTTTTTTGCGCTAACGCCAATAAATTTTGCATTGCCGTTGTTAAAGTAGCGGGTAAAGCCTGTTGTAAATGCTTGGCAGCTAACACAATCATCAATGCTTCGGCATCGGTCATACCGCCGATTTTATCTTGCCACTCTTTTTTAATGCGCCAGTTAATCGGTTTAGTATCGGTTCGTTCTAGTGGTAATCCTGCTCTTTCTAACGATTTTAAGTCGCGTAATACCGTGTTTTCATGCACTTCAATCAAATGCTCATTCGCCAAGCGTTGATGAATGGTTTGTGTTTCTTGATACTGTGAAGACAAACAGTGCAACATCGCCCATTGTCTAAAAATCGTGGTTTCTTTTTTGCTACTTGGCATTGCTCTACTCCCTTAAATGACAGAATAGAGGGGATACTACGCTTACATCCGACAGAATGGGTAGGATAACTCAGGCCGATTGCTCTTTTATGGTGATGGGTTTCGTGCCTCTACCCATCCTACGGACTATGTTATTATCCATTCATTCCTTTGCATGACAGAGCATCCCGCACAATGGCAACCCTCACAACGCTGAATTTTGACAACTCATTTGCACGATTACCGAACGTCTTATTTACCGCGTTAAATCCAACCGCCATTAAATCGCCTTTTTTAGTGCATTTTAACCCTGCTGCTGCGCAACTTTTAGATTTAGAAACACCATCTGCCGACGAACTCAGTCATTACTTTGGCGGTCATGGTGTACTCCCCAACAGTACAGCACTGGCAATGACCTATAGCGGTCATCAATTTGGCCAATACAATCCGCAATTAGGCGATGGTCGAGGTTTGTTATTAGGTGAAGTCATTAATCAAAAAGGTGAACGGTGGGATGTTCACTTAAAAGGTGCAGGTCGTACACCTTATTCACGTTTTGGCGATGGTCGGGCGGTATTACGTTCGTCAATTCGGGAATATTTATGTAGCGAAGCCATTCATGCGCTAGGTATTCCAACCACTCGCGCATTGTGTATTATTGGTTCTAAAGAGCCCGTTCAACGGGAAAACCGCGAAACTGCCGCCACTTTGGTACGCATCGCCGATAGTCATATTCGCTTTGGCCATTTTGAATGGATTTTTCACAACAAACCTACGCATTTAAAAGACTTCGCGGACTATGTCATTAATCGTCATTACCCCGATTGCGCGACTGCTGATAAACCCTATGCCGCTTTACTCAATGCCATCGTGAATCGTACCGCCACCTTAATGGCGCAATGGCAGTTAGTTGGTTTTGCTCATGGCGTAATGAATACCGATAATTTTTCGATTACAGGCTGTACCTTTGATTATGGCCCTTATGGCTTTTTAGATGTTTATAAACCCAGCTTTATCTGTAATCACTCCGATAATACTGGTCGTTATGCGTGGAATCAGCAACCGAGTATTGGCTTATGGAACTTAAACGCACTGGCTTATGCCCTGTCACCGTTAATCGACAAAGAAGACATTATGTCGGCCTTGCAACGTTATGAAGGCGTGTTGGTGGAATATTATTATCAAGGCATGCAAAAAAAATTAGGACTCACGACTCACGAAGCCGACGATAATCAACTGGCGTTTAGTTTGTTAGACATCCTCATGAAAAACAATATGGACTATACACGCAGTTTTAGAGCGTTAAGCCATGTTAGCAAAAGCGATATAACTTGCTCACTACGCGATGACTGTTTAGATCGTGATACTTTTGATGCGTGGTTTAAACGTTATAGCGAGCGTTTACAACGTGAACCGATTGAAGATGCTCAACGTCAACAACAAATGCAATCGACTAATCCTAAGTTTATTTTGCGAAATTATTTGGCTCAAATTGCGATAGAAAAAGCCGAAAAAGGCGACTTTAGTGAACTTGATACCTTGTTGATGCTGCTACAAAGTCCTTTTGCCGAACATCCAGACTATGAGCGTTATGCTGATTTACCGCCTGATTGGGGACAGGATTTAGAAATTAGCTGTTCGTCGTAGGGGCGAGTTTATTCGCCTTAGAGCAAGTTAAAACCGTCCCTTCGACTCCACTCAGGGAACTTTTGCGTTGACTGAGCGGAGTCGAAGTCAACTATAATTTCTAAGCTGACCAGTATTAACCCTAGAGATAATTTTTCTGCTATGATCCAAGCTGTCATTGGGGAGTAGTCGCTGTCAGTAGTCAATACTGACGGGCAAATGTCAACATACTTGTTCCACAGAACATGGCATTTGCAGCTTCGGCCTGACCAGACCTTTGACTTGTTCATCTGCCGTGAGTCGGCCAGATGCAGCAAGTCATGGGTAAAACGCGCCGACTCGGAAGATCATCATGAACGCTTTTTTCATTGCTACTGCTCTCGTTGCCCTTGCTGAAATGGGTGACAAAACTCAACTACTCGCCTTTTTACTTGCCGCCCGTTTTCGCCAACCCTTGCCCATTGTCGCAGGCATTTTTGTTGCCACCCTTGTCAATCATGCCTTTGCGGGTGCTGCTGGCATGTGGATTACGCATTTAATTGGCGCAGAAAATATGCGCTGGATATTGGGTGTTTCTTTTATTGCCATGGCTGCTTGGATTTTAGTACCTGATAAAATTGACGAGGAAGAAGAACAAGCGCTGCGCTTTGGCGTGTTTGGCACAACAGTGATTGCTTTCTTTTTAGCGGAAATGGGTGATAAAACACAAATTGCAACCGTGGCATTAAGTGCTAAATATGCGTCTGAATTTGTTTGGGTAATTGCAGGAACAACGCTGGGCATGATGTTAGCCAACGTGCCTGCCGTGTATTTGGGTAATCATTTTGCCCAAAAACTGCCAATTCGTTGGATTCATGCGGTTGCCGCAGCCATTTTCGCGTTGATTGGCGTGTTGGTGCTTTTGGGTAAAGACGGATTATTATAATTAAATGGGCTTCGACTCCGCTCAGCCGACGGCTAAACGTTCCCTGAGCGGAGTCGAAGGGACAAGTACCCTAAATCAAGAAAACACCATTACCCCATCATCTACCGAGCCAAAACGCAACATCGCCATATCAAGTGCGTAGTTTTGATACAACTTCCACGGTGACTTATTGCCTTGCTTCGGCAAATTTGCAGCAGCACGTTGAATATAACCTGACGCTAAATTGAGGAAGTTTTCTTCAACAACAGAAGGGTCTGAGTTACGCGGCGTACACTGTTTTAGTCCTTTTTTATCCATCGCATTTAATAATCGACAGACAAACTCACTGGTTAAATCCGCTTTCAGTGTCCACGAGGCATTGGTATAACCAAAGGTCATGGCTAAGTTAGGCACATCACGGAACATAGCACCTTTATAGTTCATGGTTTTACCAATTTCTATTGCTTTACCATCAACTGTTACCGCCATCCCACCAAACATTTGCAAGTTAAGCCCCGTAGCGGTGACCACCATATCCGCTTCTAATTCTTTGCCTGATTTCAGTAAAATGCCATGCTCAGTAAAGTGGTCAATATGATCGGTGACAACAGACGCTTTACCCTGCCGAATCACTTTAAACAAATCACCATTGGGAACAGCACAGACACGCTCATCCCAAGGATTATATTTAGGCGAAAAATGCGTCATATCGTAATCTTTGCCCAATTGACGACGGATTTGCCCCAACAAAAAGCGACGCACCAACTTGGGTTTTTCACGGCTCAAGTTATAAAACATCATCGTTAAACCGACATTACGGGTACGAGCCAAACGATAAACAATTTTTTCAGGCAGAAAACGACGTAATTTATTGGAAATAATGTCTTGCTCAGGCACAGAAATAACGTAAGTCGGTGAGCGTTGCAGCATAGTGACATGTGCTGCTTTATCGGTCATTGCAGGTAAAAGTGTCACTGCTGTTGCACCACTGCCAATAATGACCACTTTTTTGTTGGCATAATCGATGTCTTGCGTCCATTTTTGTGGGTGAACAACTTGTCCTTTATAGTTTTCAATACCTGCAAACTCTGGCGTATAGCCTTTATCGTAATTGTAATAGCCACTGCACATCTGTAAAAAATTACAGGTAAACTCAACCACTTCACCCGATGGCTCACGCTCAGCCTCTACCGTCCAAGTCGCTGTTTTACTCGACCATGAAGCGGTACGCACTCGCAAGCCATAACGGATTTTTTTATCAATACCATTTTCACGCGCCGTTTCTTGCACGTATTGACGAATAGCAGGGCCATCAGCAATCGCTTTAGGATTTGTCCACGGTTTAAAGTTATAGCCTAAGGTAAACATATCAGAATCAGAACGAATACCGGGGTAACGAAATAAATCCCATGTTCCGCCAATGGCCTGACGACGTTCCAGAATGGCATAACGTTTATTAGGACACTCTTTTTGCAAATGATACGCCGCGCCAATACCCGAAAGACCTGCACCGACTATTAAGACATCAAAATGTTCACTTGCCATACTGTTACCCAAGATAATTAAGATTTAACTACGCTATTGGCACGATAATACCAATACTCACACAGATGGATATTAAGGGCATATTGTGTAAATGTGTACCGATTTTGAGGACAATATAATTGTCATTTAAGGACAACACATCGATAGGACGATAAAAGTATAGATTACAATTCATCATGTTTGGCATACTCAAAAACAAAACGTGTTATGTTGATGAGTAGGCTTTCCCTTTGATATGCATATCACATAAGAGCCGGCACTCTTTTTAAACGCAGGTCAAACATGTCATTAAGTCGCGTTACAGGCGTTTATCGCCGAGAAGGCTCATGGAATTTAATTGAAATTAAACTTCACGAACCTGCACAACTCTTTAACTCTTTTGACCCGTCCCCCTTTCATGAGCGCGACTTAGATGCCGATGCCGCCGAATATTTAACCAATGCCTTCCGTGAACTTCACGGACATAAACACATTAAATTAGTCATTTATTTAGCGCACACGACTCCAGAAACGATGACATCCATAAAGTCTTCCATTCGTAATTATTTTCGATATCGTGAAATGGTCACCATGTTTAAGGTGCGGCAACGTTTACGGATTGGACGCTCAAGTTTATTGATTGGCTTAGTATTTTTATTCGTCTGTAATTTTATTCGCCTGTGGCTACCAACAGAAGACATGGCTGCTCGAACCATTAACGAAGGCTTGTTGATTATCGGCTGGGTCGCGATGTGGAAACCATTGGATATCTTGTTATATGAATGGTGGCCATTGATGTCCGACTCACGCTTGTATGGCAGACTGAGCGAGATACTGGTCGAAGTAAAAGAAGCCCATATATTCAAAGAAGATGATGTGGCGTAAAAAAAATCACCCCATAAAAAAGGGCTAGACCGTTAAGTCTAACCCTTTGATTATTTTGGTCGGAACGGAAGGATTTGAACCTTCGACCCCTTCACCCCCAGCGAAGTGCGCTACCGGGCTGCGCTACGCCCCGAACAGGCGGCTATCTTAACGAATTTCATCCATTTGTCCAGCAAATTTACGCAAAACTGCTCAACTTGCAGGCACATAAGCCGTTATAAACTCAGGAGGCATACGCTTAGGCTTACCTGTCACCATATCAACAGTCACAAAATACGTACGGCCTGTAAATACTGTTTTATCATCAGAGACACGAACGATTTGGTAATAACGAACGGTTGACAGTTTGCCATCATTCGCACTGATCCACGTCCCCACTTGCAACTCATCACCGATATAAGTCGGAAACGCATAATTAAGCTCGTGTTTACGGACAACACAACCACAATTTAATCGTTTATAAGCGTCGATGTCTAAACCTAAATGGTTCGAATGCGCCCAAGCAACTTTTTCCAACCACTGCAAATAAGCAATGTTATTCGTGTGGCCAAAATCATCTTGATGTTGTGAACCAACTGTTACCGTAAGGATATACGGCTGACTCACTAACCACACCAAAGCTTAAACCCGCTTGCCTAATAAAAAAACGATGGCTTCCAACTCGCGAATCATATCCTTAATAACGATATTAAGCATATTTTGACTTACTTGTGCTTGATACGCGAACAAAGCAATTGACTGACTCGGTACGCTTTCAACAATCGGAGCACTTTCAATCTCTTCAGTAAACGCGGGTTTAATGAGTGCGGTTTCCGTTTCTGTTTGTAGCTGTAAACGCGCACCACTGATGGTGTAACCTTGCTCGTACAACAAACTACGAATACGTCGAATCATCAACACATCATCTTTTTGATAGTAACGACGATTACCCCGACGTTTGACAGGGCTTAATTGCGGAAACTCCTGCTCCCAATAACGTAGCACGTGCGGCTTAACGTTACACAGCTCCCCCACTTCACCAATAATAAAATAACGTTTATTGGGAATCGCAGGCAACAGTGCGTTATGACTGGGTTCTAGCATAGGTATCTACTTGTTGTCTAAGTTTTTGGCCAGCTTTAAACGTGACGACACGGCGTGCCGTAATTGGAATTTCTTCCCCCGTTTTAGGATTCCGACCGGGTCGTTGGCGTTTGTCGCGCAAATCAAAATTACCAAAACCCGACAGTTTGACGGGCTGGTTATGCTCCAAGGCCAAACGAATTTCCTCAAAGAAAATATCGACCAATTCTTTGGCTTCTCGTTTATTCAGACCAAGCTCATTAAAAAGATGCTCGACCATTTCGGCCTTGGTGAGTGCGCTCATGCCTACCTCTTGTTATTTAACTAACTATCTCAGAATTGCCTGATGTTGTTGCCCTAATGCCTCAACAATCGCTTGCAAACCTGCCTTTACTTCATCATCTTGCAATGTACGATCTTGATGTTGCCATTGCGTACCTATCGCTAAACTACGCTTACCCTCGGCAATACCTGCACCCTGATACACATCAAATAACCATACATTTTGTAACAATTCACTGCCTGCCGAACGTGCCGTTTTCAACACATCTGCACATTCAATAGAGGCATCCAACACCACAGCAATGTCACGACGTAAACTAGGAAAGCGTGATAACTCACTGAATTTCGGTAATTTAGCGTCTAATAACGGAGCTAATAACAGTTCAAAAACATAGACCGCACCTTGTACATCTAGGCTTTGCTGCACTTGAGGGTGCAATTTTCCAATGTAACCTAACACCTGACCTTCTGCATTCACTAAGGCGGCTGTTTGCCCCGTATGCAAGGCAGGATGCTGCGCTGTCTTGAATCTAACTGTATCAGATGTACCCGTAAGTGCAAGAATTGATTCAACATTTCCTTTAACATCAAAAAAGTCGATGGCTGCTGATTTGTTTGCCCAACCTTCAGCTAAAACATCTCCTGTCGCTACGCCAGCCAACATCACTTCTTGTTGTAATGAGCCGTCGGTTTGCGGAATAAAGCGACTACCCACTTCGAATAAACGTACCCGATTTTGTTGACGATTTTGATTATAGGCAACCGCATTCAGTAAACCTGCCCATAACGTTGTCCGCATGGTCGATAGCTCACTCGACAAGGGATTCGCCAAACTCAATGTCGGTTGCTCAGGGGCAAGAATTTTTTGCAGTTTTGGATCAACAAAACTAAACGTAATGGCTTCTTGATAGCCCATGCCCACCAATAGCTCTTTGATTTTTTGCTCAGAGACCGCTTCGGTTTGCGGTGCAAGTTCAAACGAAAAGTGTGGCTTTTGCGTAGGTAAATTATCGTAACCGTAAACACGCGCTAATTCTTCAATCAAATCTGCTTCGATACTGATGTCAAAACGATAACTCGGTGCGCTCACCAGCCAACTGTCTGTTTGTGTTTCGAGTGTCATGCCTAAACGCTGCAAAATATCAACGATCTGCTCAGCAGGTAATGCAAAACCTAATACTTGGGTGATTTTAGCTAAACGTAAGGTAATAGGTTGACGAACGGGCAACGCGTCAGCTAAAACAGCCTCAACAATCGCGCCGACTTCACCACCTGCGATTTCGACAATTAATTGTGTTGCTCTTTCAATCGCTTGGCGTTGTAAATTAAAGTCAACACCACGCTCAAAGCGATGCGATGAATCGGTATGCAAGCCATAACTACGGGCTTTTCCTGCCAATGCTAGGGGTTGAAAAAACGCACTTTCAAGCAAGATATCTGTTGTTTCAGTACTAACGGCGGAGTCTAAGCCTCCCATAATACCCGCTAAAGCTAAGGGCTTTTCGTGATCCGCAATCAACAAGCTACCCGTACGTAACTCAATGGTTTGCTTATTTAACAAGGTCAGACTTTCGCCTGCCTGTGCTTCACGAACAACAATACCACCCTGCACTTTGCTTAAATCAAAGGCATGCATCGGTTGACCTAATTCCATCAACACGTAATTAGTGACATCAATCACTGCGCCTAAACTGCTAATACCTGAACGTGCTAATTTAGTGACTAACCATGCAGGCGAAACCGCCTGTGGATTAATATTTTTAATGATACGACCCAGATAACGTGGGCAAGCACTCGACTGTAACTCAACCGAAATCACATCTTCATGAGTCACAGTAGCCGTAGAAAGCACTGGAAAATTTAATGCGAACTGATTGAATGTACTCACTTCTCTTGCCATGCCAAGCACACTTAAACAATCACCACGATTAGGTGTAATACCAAACTCAATCGTGTTGTCGTCTAACTGTAAATAGTCACGAATCGATAAGCCTACAGGGGCATCTAACGGTAACTCTAACAAGCCGTCAGTGTCAGGGCTTAAGCCCAATTCTTGTGCAGCACACAACATACCAAACGACTCTACACCACGCAATTTAGCACGTTTGATTTCTATGCCATTGGGTAATACTGCACCCATCATGGCGACAGGAATTTTAATCCCCACACGCGCATTGGCCGCACCGCAAACAATGGATAACGGCTCATGTTGGCCAACATTGACTGTCGTTACCCGTAAGCGGTCTGCTTGTGGATGTTGTTCAACGGCCACAATCTCACCAACAACAACCTGATTAAAGGGAGGGGCAATCGCTTGTAACGCGTCAACTTCCAAACCAGCCATTGTTAATTGATGCGCCATTTGTTGCACCGTTAACGCAGGATTAACCCACTCACGTAACCATTGTTCACTAATTTGCATATTCTTTATACCTTACAGATTCGCAGTTAAAACCGCTCCTACACAGGGTAAGAACCGTTTTATTGACAACATATACGTCAAATATCGATTGCTAAATGCCAGCTAATTTCGCGCTCAGACAAATGCAACAAGACTCGAGCCATTGCTTGTAAATCGTCTAATACGGCTTCAGCATCCTCTAAAACATCAGGGTCTTTCTCGATGATCGCCATTAAACCAGAAACCGTTTTTAAGCCTTCGGCCGCCGAAAACCACGTCACTTCGCTAGGGTCAAACTCTTCACCCTCTTCCAATAAGTCTTCCACTTCTTCGATATATTCATCCCATTCACCTTCAGGGATACTAAAGAAGCTCATCAATGGCATCACGTTCGCTTGCTCGGCCAAACGTTCTAATAAGTCTTCATCAACATCGGCAATCGCTTTACCACTGACATCGAGAAAAACTTCATAATCTTCATCATCTTCGGACACATTCGCACAGATGTAATAAGCGATACTCATGCTGTTCTCCTTGGTGTATGGTTTGATCACTGAGGACAAAAAATTTTGACCCTAGGTGTTAAATTGTTGTAAAAAACGCAGGTCATTATCAAAGAATAACCGTAAGTCATTTACGCCGTAACGCAACATAGCAAAGCGTTCTACGCCCATGCCAAACGCAAATCCACTGTATTTTTCGCTATCAATACCGCAGTTTTCTAATACTTGGGGATGAACCATGCCACAACCCAAGACTTCCAACCAGCCTGTTTGTTTGCAGACGCGGCAACCTTTGCCGTCACAAATTACACACTGAATATCGACTTCTGCTGAAGGCTCAGTAAACGGAAAATACGAGGGGCGAAAACGAACGTCTAAGTCTTTTTCGAAAAAGACACGTAAGAAATTTTGAATGACGCTTTTTAATTGGGCAAAACTGACATTCTCATCAATTAACAAACCTTCCACCTGATGAAACATCGGTGAATGGGTTAAATCGGAATCACAACGATATACACGGCCTGGGCATACAATACGGATCGGTGGCTTTTGCTGTTCCATCACCCGAATTTGTACAGGCGAGGTATGCGTACGCAACAAACGATGTGCGTCAAAATAAAAGGTGTCGTGCATCGCACGCGCAGGATGGTGCGAAGGAATGTTTAACGCTTCAAAATTATGAAAGTCGTCTTCAACTTCGGGGCCACTCGCGACTTGAAAGCCTGCATGGGTAAAAAATTCAGTAATACGCGTCATCACACGGGTAACAGGATGCAACCCTGCGGCTAATTGACCACGGCCTGAGAGTGTGACATCAATACGTTCTGCTTCTAATTGACGATTTAACGCCGCTGTCGCCAATAGTTGACGACGGGTATCTAAGGCTTGATTAATGGCATCACGCACTTGATTGAGTTTTGCGCCTTGCTCTTTACGCGCCTCTGCGTCTAACTGCCCTAAACCTTTCGATAATTCGGTTAATTGGCTTTTTTTGCCTAAATATTGCACCCGCGCTTGTTCTAGTGCTTGCACATCGTCGGCGGCATTAATCATCGCTAAGGCATCGGTTACCAGCGCGGTTAAATCATTCATTTGTGAGTGAGTCCTGTTAAATGTTTAGCCATAAAAAAAGGGGAAGCGGCATTGAAGCCCCTCCCCCTTTTTCTAACACAATAGCTTAGGCGAGGCTAGCTTTAGCTTTTTCAGCTATCGCAGCAAACGCACCTGCATCATGAACAGCAATGTCAGCCAATACACGGCGATCGATTTCGATAGCCGCTCTTTTTAGACCATTGATTAAACGGCTGTAGGACAGACCATTTAAACGAGCCGCTGCATTGATACGAGCAATCCACAAAGCGCGGAATTGACGTTTCTTTTGGCGACGGTCACGATAAGCATATTGACCAGCTTTGATAACAGCTTGGAATGCTACACGATACACGCGTGAACGTGCGCCGTAATAACCTTTAGCGCGATCAAGAATTTTCTTGTGACGGCGATGAGCCACCACACCACGTTTTACACGAGCCATTAATCATCTCCCCTTAAGCGTTTGGCAACATACGTTTTACTGATGGAACATCACAAGCCGCAACCTGTGTACAACCACGCAATTGACGAATGCGCTTAGCAGACTTTTTGGTAAGAATGTGGCGTTTAAACGCTTGCTTACGCTTGAAGCCGTTAGCGGTTTTTTTGAACCGCTTGGCTGCGCCGCGTACCGTCTTGATTTTAGCAGACATACGAACCTCGTTAAATTAAACCCTTTTAGCGCAATTGACATAATTGGCCTGAGGGTAAGAAATAGCTGAGTCTCCTGACGGACTATTTCTTTTTCTTCGGGCCGATGAGCATAGACATCATGCGACCCTCCATTTTCGGATGTTGTTCCACAACTCCGAACTCACCTAAGTCAACTTCCATGCGTTGCAGCACTTTCATTCCCAACTCTTGGTGAGCTACTTCACGTCCACGAAAACGCAAGGTAATTTTTGCTTTGTCGCCTTCTTCTAAGAAACGTACCAAGGCTTTTAATTTGACTTGATAATCGGCTTCTTCGGTACCTGGGCGCAGCTTAATTTCTTTAATTTGCACTTGGTGTTGCTTTTTCTTGGCATCTTTCTGTTTTTGCTTTAGCTCAAACACATGTTTGCCATAGTCCATAATGCGGCACACAGGCGGCTCAGCATTAGGAACGATTTCCACCAAATCCAATTGCACCGCTTCGGCCGCAGATAAGGCTTCGCGCAGTGTTACCACGCCAACTTGTTCGCCATCTTTATCGATAAGACGTACTTCACGGGCGCGGATGTCCCCATTAATCGCAGTGCGCTGTTTCGCGTCTTTAGACTGCGGTTTTTCTGGCTTAATAATTGTCATTTCTCCAAAGAAACACGGCCTCGTAACGCAATATCAGCACGTAATTTATCAGCAAATTCAGGGATGCTCATGCTTCCTAAGTCTTTGCCTTCACGTGTGCGCACGGAGACTGTATTTTGTTCAACTTCACGATCCCCCACTACTAATAAGTAGGGAATCCGCTCAAGGGTTCGTTCACGGATTTTAAAGCCGATTTTTTCGTTTCTCAAGTCGCTAAGCACGCGAAACCCTTGTGCTTTGAGTTGATCTACGAATTTTTGGCTGGCTTCTGCTTGATGATCGGTAATATTCATCACCACGGCTTGCACGGGTGCTAACCACGGCGGCAACAAGCCCGCATAATGCTCGATTAATACCCCAATAAAGCGTTCAAAAGAACCCAAAATCGCTCGATGTAACATCACAGGAGCGCGGCGGCTATTATCTTCCGCCACATAATTTGCGTCTAAACGGACTGGCATATTAAAATCGCACTGGATTGTACCACATTGCCAGACTCGACCAAGACAGTCTTTTAAAGAAAATTCGATTTTTGGCCCATAAAATGCGCCTTCACCGGGTTGTAACTCCCAATCTAAGCCTGCCGAGTTAAGCGCGTCGGCCAGTGCTTGTTCTGACATATCCCATAAGGCGTCATCACCTACCCGTTTAACAGGTCGTGTTGACAACTTCATTTGCACATCATCAAAGCCAAAATCACGATAGACTTGCAGAGTTAACGCGATAAACGCAGCGACTTCACTGCCAATTTGCTCACGAGTACAAAAAATGTGAGCATCATCTTGGGTAAAACCACGAACGCGCATAATGCCATGTAATGAACCTGAAGGCTCATTACGATGACAAGAGCCGAACTCTGCCAAACGTAACGGCAAGTCACGGTAAGACTTTAGCCCTTGATTAAACACTTGAATATGACACGGGCAGTTCATCGGTTTAACAGCATAGTGCCGATTTTCTGAATGCGTAGTGAACATCTGCTCGGCATAGTTGGCCGCATGTCCTGATTTTTCCCACAGCGAGATATCAACCACTTGTGGCGTTTTGATTTCTTGGTAGCCGTTATCATATTGTACTTTGCGCATGTATTGCTCAAGTACTTGATACATCGTCCAACCGTTAGGATGCCAAAATACCATGCCCGGTGCTTCGTCTTGGACATGAAATAAACCCAATTGTTTACCGAGTTTACGATGGTCGCGTTTACCCGCTTCCTCTAAACGCAACAGGTACGCTTGCAAATCTTTTTTGTTTGCCCAACAAGTACCATAAATACGTTGCAACATGGCATTGTTGCTATCACCACGCCAGTAAGCTCCCGCGACCTTCATTAATTTAAACGCTTTGAGTTTGCCTAATGACGGGACATGAGGGCCGCGACATAAGTCAATGAAGTCATTTTGTTGATAAAACGATAAGTCTTCTTCACCCGGAATACTGCCAATAATTTCGACTTTGTATTGTTCGCCCATGCTTTCAAATAATTTAATCGCATCGGGACGAGACATCACCGAACGCACCACTGGAGTATCTTTGGCGGCTAATTCTTCCATGCGCTTTTCAATTTTTGCCAAGTCATCCATCGTAAATGAACGCTCAAAAGCAAAATCATAAAAGAAACCATCATCGACCACAGGGCCAATGGTGACTTGTGCCGTTGGAAAGAGTTCTTTAACAGCCATTGCCAATAAATGGGCACATGAATGGCGTAGTATTTCTAGAGCATCGCTATCTTTTTCGGTAACAATACTCAGCTTTATGTCTTCATTAATCAGATAAGACGTATCAACTAACTCACCATTAACGCGGCCAGCAACAGCAGCTTTGGCTAAACCAGCACCAATACTGGCGGCAACATCGGCAATAGAAACGGCATGGTCGAACGCACGTTGCGACCCATCGGGCAAAGTAATTACAGGCATTTTCATTTTTCCTAGTAGGCTATTTACGACTGACGCGGTTATCGCAATGCGATGCGTAAGTCTGGATCTTTTAGCAGTGGTGACTAACACAAATAGTCACATAACGTCGAGATCGCGCCAACAACAAGACTTTTCTAAGGTTTTATCAGTATCATCACTCATACATGGAGTGTTTCTTAATACCCATTCTGCTCTAGAATCAACAAGGCGGCGAGAGCCTGCGAGTCTAGCGAATGTTACGATTAAGTGCAAAGACATTGTCAATCACGCCTTTAACAAATCGCTAAAACTTAAAGTTATAAAATAAATCTAAGGCACTTTCGAGCGAAGATACAGCCTCTAAATATAAGCTTTTGTTTAATTTATAACGTAATGTCACTTTGTTAACAGGCGTGAATACACCGACGCCGTAGCGTAAGTACAATCGTGGACTTAAATAACCTGATACGGTGAAACGAGTATCATCACCACTACCTTCGGCATCTAAGGTGACATTTTTAACGCCTAATGCATTACCAATATCTCCTGCAATACCTTGCCCGCCTTTAATACCTAAGCTCAGGGCGGCAGACGCTAATAATGCCGTATCATTACCGCCACCACCTAGATTCAATTGTCCTTCTTGATACAGTGGTCGGCCTAGTAACAAATAGCCGAGCATTTCATCTTGTGTCATTGCAGTATCGGCAAATAGCGTTAGTGTTGGCGCATTGGCACGTCCTTCAACACGAACACCAACGACCTTACTATCCACTTCTTTGATTGCTTCAATATCCAATGCGGGCTGAGTGATAGAGCCCGCAAATAACAAACCGCCGCGCCTAATTTGGAGGTTTTGGCCATAGGCCTCGTATTTAGCTTCTTTATCTAGCGTAATTTCGCCAATTGCTTGCATACCACGTTGCTTTTGTTCTTGTAGGCGAATATTACCTGTCAATTTACTATTCAGGCCAAAACCTTGAAATAACACGTTATCTGCTAACAATAAGTCAATATCGGCATTGATATCCCACTGGCGCATGACTTTGGCAATTTTTAGGCGATCTTTCGCATTTAAGTCAATCACCTGCACATCTGCTGATAAGGGAATGGCTTTATCCGATAGAATTTGTGGCCGTAAGATAGCATCTTCAACTTTGGCTTTCCCCTTAATGTCCACATAATAAGGCTTAACCAAAATATCTAAATCAGGGCTAATTTTTGCTTTAAACAACGGTTTTTGCTTAAACTCCAATTTTTCGCCGTCAAACTTAAGTTTCATGGATGGCTCTTCGCCAGACCAATCTATTTTCCCTGCTAACTTAGCTAAACCTTCACCGCTGTTTAATTGTCCCGTGATTGACGCTTCTTTACCACGAATACTGGCATTGATATTGGTATGAGTCAGATTAATAGGGGTATTTTTGGCTGCAGCCTCACCTTCCAGCAAACTAAATTCGCCATAAAAATCAGGGCGCGTAATAGGCCCGCTTAAACCGCCTGAGAGATTCATTTCGCCAGTCAAATGCTGCATTGCGGGTAAGAATGGCTTGAGAATAGCTAAGTTGACTTTTTCTAATAACATCGCGCCATTAATGGTGTAAGGTTTATCTTCAGGTTGAATACGTGCTTCGATATAACCTTGACCCATATTGGGTGCTTGCATATCAAAACGAAATTTAATTTGATTGTCGACTTCCGTATTCGCCGCCAAACGCAACTGATGATAAGGGAGTGTTAATGGCTCATCATCGTCACGACTCAAGCCTATTGCGCCGTTATCCGTAATTAACTCTAATTTCAAATCGGGTGCTTGGTTAACGAGCCAATTCAATTGAACATTACCGTGTAATGTCCCTTGCCATGCCAAGCCTTCCGGAAAAACAGCAGATAGTCGGCTGATTTCTAACTGACTTAAATCAATATGGGCATGTGCTGATTGAGGACTTGCCTCTGTTATATCGCGGCTACAGAGTTGGGCTTGCTCAGCCAACCAACAATGAGGGGCTAAGGTAATTTTTTTCTCAAGCTGTTGCCAACTAACTGCAAAAGGTGCTGTTAATTGCCACAAGAAATCACCCACTTCAACCGTCCCTGCTTGCTTTTCTCCTTGCCAATTAAATTGATTATCCAGTCCACCCTGTAAAACACCTTCAGCGGTGACAGGTTCTGCCATCATTTGCCATGAGATTTGATGTGCGGCTCGTGTGCCTTCGAGAACGAACCCAAGCTCAGGAATCACGCGGTTCATCGCATTGATATTTTGCGCGCTGACTTGTAAAAAACCTGCGCCCTCGCCTAATTCTGGCAAGGTACCACTCACGCTTAAACTGCTCGCACCCATTTGTTGAAATTGTAATTGCTCGCCTGATACATTCAGGGTTAACGCGGGCGTTTTTTCAGAACCTTGCAACACAACCACGCCCGACAACTGCCCTTTTAATCGAGCATCTAAGCTTGCTAAATCATTAAGTTGGCTATCAAAGGTGACATCCCACGTTTGGCTTAATCCACCTTCGATACCGAGATGATTTTTACCCCAGTCAACACTGACTTGATGTGCTTGGAAACGAGGTAGCTGTCCTGTCGGTTGTAATTCAAGATGTAAATCGCCACTAGCTTGTAATGGCAATGCTTTTAGATCACCTTGTAAGCTGGTTTGCATAAAATCTAATTGATGTTGATTTTTACGCCAAATACCTGAGCTTTTAGTATTACCTGTTAACCGTGCTGGCCAATTTGGCAGCCAATAGTTTGTTTGCACGCCATCAAGATCAACATCCGCGTGCCAGACTAAACCTTGCTGCCATGACAACTGACCCTCCGCCTGTACATGCCCCGCCACACCTTGATAATCCAAACGCTCAAAATTGAATTGCTGTTTAGCACCTTGACCGACAACTTGCCATTGTCCTTGTGGTGTTTTTGGCGTTGTCGTGACCGTATTCACATCTAATTGATACTGTTGAGGGATGCCTTGAAAGTTTAATTGACCACTTTGGCTTTGCACCAAGCCTATGCCTTGCCAACGACGATCAATATTTTTCCAATTAAAATCGAGTCGCTGTCCTTGGTCAAATTGCCACGGCCATGCTTTGCTCTTGAGATGCGCTTGCCATTGTTCGTTATTCAGCCATTTTGCGGTTAATGTTAAATCTGAGCCCGTTTGTGTGGCGAAACCTTTACTTTGCAACTGCCCTGTTAGCACAGGTAAATACGGGGCAGCGATTGGCCATTGACGAGTGGGCACAACGTTGTGCCATTGACTGGTCACATCCCAAGCAATTTTTTTCTGCCAACTAATATCCCCCTCAACACGTAATAATCCTCCCAGCAAAGTACGCGCTTCTAATGGGAGGAAATGTAGGGTATGCCAGTCTGTTTCCGCAAAGGCGCGATATTCACCTTGAGGAATCAATTTGCCTTTTAAATCAGTGATGATACTCAACGCTAGACCTTGTTTATTGCCACGAACAAAAACTTGTCCATGACGGCTGCTTAATGTCTGTTGTGTCAGCCAAGGCAATTGAATGTTGCCCCAACGCACAGAACCGCGATAAGCCAATTTCGGATGAAGAAGATTGACTGTTGTTTGTAAAGCGACAGGAAAACTTTTAGCCGCCACCAACTCAAGATCAAGCGCGGATAAATCACCACTCAAGATGGCTTTTAATGATTTTAATTGCTTTTGCTGCCAAAAATTGGCTTGTAATACACCGCGCACTTGAAGTGGATAATTATCTTTAAAATTTAATTTGCCCTGTAATTGTGTTGCAAACGCAGGATGCTCAAAGCCTAAAGAATAAATATTGAGTTGGGTATGATGCCACGCCCCCTGCAAACCGAATCGTGAAATAGGAATAATAAAGCCGCGCTTATCAATCCATGACTGCGTCAATTCACCGTCTGCTAAAATCAAACGAATAGGCAAATTAAGATATTTAAGCTTTGTTGGCTTGGGATTGGGAGGGCCAATAAATACCAAACTGACTTTATTGCCTTTGAGGCGATCAATAAATAATTCACCACGGAGCAAGCTCGCCCACGTCAATTTTAGGTCTAATGTTTCCGCATTGAGATAAAATATTTTTCCCGTAAAACGAAAGTTTTTCAGAGCAATACCGTCAACTAACGAACCACTGACCACCTCAAAGCGAACTAACTTTTGGTGTTGTACAACTTTCTCTAATAACCAGCGTGAACCGCTGACGGACGCGGCCAGCAACACAATCGTCAGCCACAATACAAATAGCAATACGAGTACCGCCACCACCAGATGGCTACTGCCTCGCCAAAGTACTGTTGCCGATTTTTTCAACATAAAAGGCTTACGCGCTTATAAAGCGGGTCCCATAAAAAAATGAATACGTGGGCTAGCACTTGTCTCTGAAACACCCCATGCCACGTCTAAACGTACAGGCCCTACAGGTGAAATCCAACGCACCCCCACACCTGAGCCGACTTTTAAGCCTTCGCTCACGGCATCAAACGCATTACCTGTATCAACAAAAGTGGCTAATCGCCAGTGAGGGGTTAATTTAAAGGTATATTCAACACTACCCGATACGAGATTACTTGCGCCAATCACTTGCCCTGTACTATCTCGCGGAGACAAGCTTTTATAATCATAACCACGAACACTTTGATCGCCACCTGCATAAAAACGCATATTGAGGGGTACACCATCAAAGTTACCACTAAAAATAGAACCTACATCTGCACGCAAACCTAATTGATGCCTGTCAACATAAGTACGCAATAATCGCCACCCTGCACGTAATGACAGCAAATCGGCATCCGATAATAAATCTGGTGACGCGAATTCGACTTGATAATATTGACGATCACCACTACTCGGATCGGTTTTGCTGCCTTTGGTGCGCACACGACTAATGCCATAACCTGGTAATAATAAATCACTTTGGCCTTGTTCACCGTTGTCTTTGTTATACGACTCTCGACTCCAACGAATGGACTCGTTAGTTTGCCAACCGTTATCCCGTTTTTTTTGCCGCTCGATCCCCAAAATAGCATTTTTAATCAGTGTGTTATTATCAATATCCTCACGCTTAAAACCTGCAATGATTTGCAAGGTGTCATTAATGGGGTGTCGCCACGGAATACCATAACGAAAGTCGATAGATTGCCGTACCTGAGAAATTTCACTAGTGATTTCAATACTATGGCCATTTTCATTTAACAGGGGTCTGCGCCATGCCAAACTTAAACGTGCACCGATATCTGTCGCGTAACCTGCGCCCAAATCGACTTGATTGGGCTTATCCGCACCCAAAGTGACATTAATTGGAATCTCTTTATTTTCTGCGCTGGGGTCTGGGTCAGCGCGTACTCGCACTTCGGTAAAATAACGGCTATCGATCAACGCCCGATTAAATTTGATGATTTTTTCCGCTTCGTAAGGCTCTCCTTCATCAAATGGAGCTAACTTTTCTAGCAACGACAACTTAAGAGGTAAGGGTTGGCCTTCTTGCTTGTGACTAAAATGCACTTGGCCAAAACGGTAGCGCGTGCCACTGTCATAGTCTAGATTGATCTCAGCCGTTTGCGTCGGCTGGGTCACAGATACTTTATTCGTTGTCCATTTACCATCAAAATAACCGCGCTCTAAGGCTAAGTTTTGCACCAATGATTTAATGCTTTCATAACGACCATGATGAAAAACTTGCCCCTCTTTTAAGGGCAACAATTCTAACAATGCCGTAAACGCAATATCGTTACTGGCTTCACCTTGATAATGTACGGTCACTTCTTTATTAATCATGACCGGAGCATTGGCCTTAACCGTGACAATGACTTGATTTTTTTCACGACGAAATTGTGCTTCGCTTTGATAATAACCTACCGCTTCCGAAGCTTCACGGGTCACTTTACGCAAGCGCAATAAGGTTTCGCGCCAACTATTCAAATCGTCTTCAGTGAGTTGACCAATATACGCTTCTATGTTGGTTTTTAGTTCACCCGTCACCCCTTCAACACGCAGTGTTACGTCTTTACTGGTATCTTTAGTCAGTTTTTTGACATAGTTTTCGGAGAGGTTGAAGTCGTCGTCCTCTGTTTTAGCGATTGCCAAAACACTCATAGACCACAACGAGATGATGAGAACATAAGGCCACAGACGCATTACGTCATCCTTACTGACAAGACAAAGGCGAATAATAACGAATTTTTTCTCACAAACTGAAAAAATAGCACGTCAAATTACAAAATCACTGTGTTAACAAATAGTTCCCATTGTCTATGGATAGTGCTAGCCTCTGCCGCTGAGGTGTGTTTAAGACAAGCGGTCATCGCGCTTCAAGATGTTTTTTAATAAAATCAAACTAAAACAGTATGTTATACGTACTGTCAGCAAAAAACGCTGAGAGCAAACACCATGCATAATCAATTCGACCTACTAAAAACCAAACGCTTTTTACCGTTTTTTTGTACTCAGTTTTTAGGCGCATTTAACGATAATGTCTTTAAGCAAAGTTTAATTATTTTATTAGCGTTTAATGCCGCTAGTATGACCACCTTATCGCCGAGTATTTTGGCTAATTTATGTGCGGGCTTATTTATTTTACCGTTTTTTCTATTCTCCGCCACCGCTGGCCAACTCGCCGATAAATACGAAAAAACCTTATTAATAAAAATTATTAAAGCCTGTGAAGTCGGCATCATGTTGATTGCAGCCATTGGTTTTCACTTTCAACAATTACCGTTATTACTCATCGCTTTGTTTTTAATGGGCATGCACTCTAGCGCGTTTGGGCCTATTAAATATGCCATTTTGCCGCAAACCTTAACCAAAAATGAATTAGTCGGCGGTAATGCTTTAGTCGAAACAGGAACATCTTTAGCTATTTTAATTGGCTCAATGTTAGGCGGATTTTTAATTGCGCTAAAACCTGATGGCCGTGAATTGGTTTCTTGGGCGGTATTAATGATTGCCGTCATTGGCTTTATCGTCAGTTGGAAAATCCCTAGAGCAGAATCAGCCAATAAAGATTTAGTGATTAACTGGAATCCCATTTCAGAAACATGGCGTAATTTTATCTTTATTCGTCAAAATCGTACTGTCTTATTATCAATTATGGGCATTTCTTGGTTTTGGTTTTATGGCGCAACATTTTTAACGCAAATCCCTAATTACACTAAACAAGTCTTAGGCGGCGATGAACACGTTGTCACCTTTTTGTTGACGATTTTTTCGGTAGGTATTGGCTTAGGTTCATTATTGTGCGAAAAACTATCTGACAAAAAAGTAGAACTGGGTTTAGTACCTTTTGGCTCAATTGGTTTAACGTGTTTTGGTGTTGATTTATATTTTGCTACTCATGGTTTACAACCTGAAACCACCAGCACTTTTTTAGTATTTATTCAAAACCCCATACATTATCGAGTAATATTTGATTTACTCGGTATTGGTATTTTTGGTGGTTTTTATATTGTGCCATTATATGCACTGGTACAAAGCCGCTCCGAACCCAGTCACCGCGCACGCACCATTGCTGGCAATAATATTGTGAATGCTTTTTTTATGGTGTGTTCGGCGTTACTGGCGGTCATTTTATTAAATTTCTTTCACTTTAGTATTTCTGAGTTATTTTTAGCGACTGCGGTATTAAGTGCGATTGTCTCAATTTATATTTATACCTTAGTGCCTGAATTTTTTATGCGCTTTTTGATATGGATATTTATGAGTTTCTTTTACAAAGTGAAAAAGACCCATACTCATCATATTCCCGATGAAGGTGCGTGTGTTTTAGTCTGTAATCATGTCAGTTTTTATGATGCCTTGATTTTAGCGACCGCGATTCGTCGGCCACCGCGTTTTGTCATGTATCACACGATATTCAAAACACCGATTTTGGGATTTATTTTTAGAACAGCGAAAGCGATTCCTATTGCTCCGATGAAAGAAGACCCTGTATTGCTAGAAAAAGCCTATGCCGATATTGCCCAAGCCCTAAAAGAGGGTGAAATTGTGTTTATCTTTCCCGAAGGACGTATTACCGACAACGGTGAAATGTACCCTTTCCGCAGTGGTATTACCCGTATTTTACAAGATACGCCTGTTCCTGTAATTCCAATTGCTTTGCGTGGGATGTGGGGCAGTATTAGTAGTCGCAAAGATGGTGCTGCGTTTCAGAAACTCCCTCGTCGGTTACGTTCACCTGTGGAAGTGAATGTTGGCGAAGCTATTGCCCCTGAACTGGTGACACCAGAGCTATTACAAGAAAAAGTTTTGGTATTACGTGGCGATTGGAAATAACAATCGCTAAAAAGCATCCTACAGCCCTCATCTATTGAGGGCTTTTTTACATCTTTTTTACACCTTGCCTCCGTCTTTATACATCGTCTTTACATCCCTCTGTTTAAGCTGACCTTAGTACAAATCCTCAAGGTCATTATTATGAATTCCCTTTATCTGCTTACAGGCAGTATTGCCATCTTACTGCTGATCTATCTGGTTTATGCCCTCTTGAATCCAGAGGATTTTTAATCATGGCTAGCAATATTATCATCCAAATCGGTTTATATCTGCTGTTACTGCTACTCATCACTAAGCCTATGGGCTTATGGATTAACACAGTCATGGCTGGCGACAAACACTTCCTTAGCCGTATCGGTGAACCGCTAGAGCGGCTGTTTTATCGTCTTGCTGGTGTTGATAGTCAGGCAGAAATGAACTGGAAAGCTTACGCTTTAGCGTTAATTAGCTTTAATATATTAGGCGTGATCGTGGTTTTTTTACTGCAAAAACTACAATTCGCCTTACCGCTAAATCCTCAACAATTAAGCAATATCAGTACCGACTCCGCGTTTAACACCGCTATCAGCTTTGTTACCAATACCAATTGGCAAGGTTATGGTGGCGAAACCACGATGAGTTATTTCAGCCAAATGCTGGCGTTGACGGTACAAAATTTCTTTTCTGCCGCCACAGGTATTGCTGTTGTTGTTGCCTTTATTCGTGGTTTTGCTCGCCATTCTAGCCAAACCATTGGCAATTTTTGGGTTGATATCACCCGTAGCACTTTGTATCTGTTGGTGCCGCTGTCGTTGGTACTGGCTGTGATTTTTATGGGTCAAGGTGTTATCCAAAATTTTGATGCTTACCAAAACATAGCGACACTCAGTAATGGCACGCAAACCATAGCCATGGGTCCTGTCGCTTCTCAAGAAGCCATCAAAATGCTCGGCACAAACGGCGGTGGCTTTTTTAACGCCAACTCAGCACACCCCTTTGAAAACCCCACCGCATTAGTCAATCTCCTACAAATGCTGGCAATTTTCATTATTCCTGCGGGCTTGTGTTATGCCTTTGGTGTGATGGTTGGCGACCGTCGTCAAGGTTGGGCAATCTTCGGCGCGATGATGCTGATTTTTATTGCCTTTCTCTCTGTTGAGGTCGTTTTTGAACAACAAGGTAATCCTTTACTGACCACTGCGGGTGCTGACCAGCAATTCTCTGCCTTGCAAGCGGGCGGCAATATGGAAGGTAAAGAAACGCGTTTTGGCATTGTCGCCACGGCTTTGTTTACCACCATTACTACCGCTGCGTCTTGTGGTGCGGTGAATGCCATGCACGACTCTTTAACCCCTATCGGCGGTTTAGTACCCATGGTGTTAATGCAATTAGGTGAAGTGGTATTTGGCGGTGTCGGTTCGGGCTTATATACCATGCTTATTTACGCGCTATTAGCCGTGTTTATTGCAGGGTTGATGATTGGTCGTACACCTGAATATTTAGGCAAAAAAATTGAAGTCTTTGAAATGAAAATGACCGCTGTCATTATTTTGATGACTCCTTTTCTGGTATTGGCAGGTACAGCCATTGCTGTGATGTCACCCTTAGGGACTGCTGGTATTGCCAATCCTGCGGCACATGGCTTTAGCGAAATTCTTTATGCCTTTTCCTCGGCAGCTAATAACAACGGTAGTGCTTTTGCTGGTCTGTCAGCTAACACACCGTTTTATAATTTCATGTTAGCGATTGCCATGTGGTTTGGACGGTTTGGCATCATCATCCCTGTACTCGCTATTGCTGGCTCACTGGCCGCTAAAAAACGTTTACAAGCGGGTGCAGGCACGATGCCGACCCATGATGTGCTGTTTATTTTTCTGTTAATTGGCACAGTGTTACTGATTGGCGCACTGACGTATGTCCCTGCCTTAGCCCTTGGCCCTGTCATCGAACACCTGTTATTAACAAGTGGGAGCGTGCTGTAATGAGCAAAACTTTATCACTGTTTGACCCTGCACTGGTAAAACCAGCCTTGGTTGATGCTTTCAAAAAACTATCGCCACGAAGCCAATGGCGTAATCCTGTGATGTTTGTCGTCTATATTGGCAGCATTCTCACCACAGCATTATGCGCTCAAGCCTTTACTGGCCAAGGTGATGCACCAGCCCTCTTTATTCTCGGTATCAGTGTCTGGTTATGGTTTACCGTGCTATTTGCCAACTTTGCCGAAGCACTGGCGGAAGGCCGTAGCAAAGCACAAGCGGCATCATTACGCGATTTGAAAAAAGCAACATGGGCAAAAAAACTGCACGCACCTTATCATTTGGGCAGTGAGATACATACCGTTCCCGCGCATGAATTGCGTAAAGAAGACATCGTATTGGTGGAAGCTGGCGATATGATTCCCGTGGATGGCGAAGTCATTGAAGGCGTTGCTTCCGTCGATGAATCGGCCATTACGGGTGAGTCTGCGCCCGTCATTCGCGAGTCGGGCGGTGATTTTAGCTCGGTAACGGGTGGCACTCGGGTGCTGTCAGACTGGATTATTATGCGTGTTAATGTTAATCCCGGTGAAACCTTTATCGACCGTATGATTGCCATGGTGGAAGGCGCCAAACGGCAAAAAACCCCTAATGAAATCGCACTCACGATTTTATTAGTGGCCTTAACCATCGTCTTTTTGTTGGCCACCGTTACCCTGTTACCGTTCTCGTTATTTAGTGTCGAGGTCGCTCATGCCAAAGAAGCGGTCAGTATTACCGTACTCGTTGCCCTGCTGGTTTGTTTAATTCCTACCACCATTGCAGGTTTATTGTCAGCGATTGGTGTCGCAGGTATGAGTCGGATGATGCAAGCGAATGTCATTGCTACCTCTGGTCGTGCTGTCGAGGCGGCAGGCGATGTTGACGTGTTGTTGCTGGATAAAACAGGCACTATTACCTTGGGTAATCGTCAAGCGTCAGTTTTTTTACCTGCAAATGGTGTGACTGAAGCAGAGTTAGCCGATGCCGCGCAGTTATCGTCACTTGCGGATGAAACACCCGAAGGCCGTAGTATTGTCATTCTTGCCAAACAGCAATTTAATATTCGTGAACGTGATATTAAAACGCTGGATGCACATTTTATCCCCTTCACCGCACAAACACGGATGAGCGGCGTTAACGTGGGCAATCGTGAAATCCGCAAAGGCTCGACTGAGGCAATACGTCGTTATTTGGCCAACAATGGCGTGAACTTCCCCGAAAGTCTGCAACAAAGAATTGATGAGGTTGCTCGTCGCGGCAGTACGCCTTTAGTCGTGGCAGAAAAAACACGAGTATTGGGCGTTGTTGAACTGAAAGACATCGTCAAAGGGGGTATTAAAGAGCGTTTTGCTGAATTACGGCAAATGGGTATTACTACGGTGATGATTACAGGCGACAACCATCTCACCGCCGCTGCCATTGCTGCCGAAGCAGGTGTCGATGACTTTTTAGCCGAGGCCACACCCGAAGACAAACTGGCTCTGATTCGTAAATATCAAGCCGAAGGCAAAATGGTTGCCATGACAGGTGACGGCACCAATGATGCTCCTGCATTAGCGCAAGCTGATGTTGCCGTTGCGATGAACAGTGGTACACAAGCCGCCAAAGAAGCAGGCAATATGGTCGATTTGGACTCTAATCCCACCAAATTGATTGAAATTGTCGAAACAGGCAAACAAATGTTGATGACGCGTGGCTCGTTAACGACGTTTAGTATTGCTAACGACATCGCCAAATACTTTGCCATTATTCCTGCGGCGTTTGCCAGCACCTACCCGCAACTTAATGCCTTGAATGTCATGGGCTTACATAGTCCAGCGTCAGCGATTTTATCGGCGGTGATTTTTAATGCCTTGATTATCATTGTGCTGATTCCATTAGCCTTGCAAGGTGTGCCTTATCGTGCGGTGGGCGCGGCTGAATTATTGCGCCGTAATTTATTGATTTATGGACTTGGTGGCATTGTTGCGCCGTTTGTCGGTATCAAACTGATTGACTGGCTATTAGTCGTCATGCATTTGGTTTAAGGTGGAGAAGATAATGAACGCATTTTTACAACCATTACGCCCAGCTCTGGTGTTATTCGCTGGTCTGACCTTAATCACAGGTGTGGCCTATCCTTTACTGACAACGGGCATTGGCCAAGTCCTGTTTCCACAACAAGTGTCAGGCTCATTGATAACAGAAAACGGTAAAGTGATTGGCTCTGCCCTCATTGGCCAAAGTTTTACTGAGCCAAAGTACTTCTGGGGGCGACCCTCAGCAACTGGCCCTACTCCTTATAATGCGGGTGCTTCTAGTGGTTCTAATCAAGGGCCATTAAATCCCGCTCTGACTACCGCCGTGAGTGAGCGAGTTGCCGCACTTCGCCAACTCGACCCTAGCAATACGACCGCTGTGCCTGTCGATTTAGTCACTGCCTCTGCCAGTGGTTTAGACCCAGACATAAGCCCTGCGGCGGCGTATTATCAGGCCGCACGGGTTTCCCGTTTACGGCAGTTATCCCTAGAAATCGTCAACGCGCTAATTGCCAAGCATACCGAAAGCCGACAATTTGGTATTCTCGGTGAAGCTCGCGTTAACGTCTTATTGTTGAATATCGCGCTGGATAAATTGGAGTCCACACATGGACAACCGTCCTAATCCTGATGCCCTGTTAGAAAAAGTGCAGCGTGACGAAGCACAAGCACGACGTGGCCAACTAAAAATCTTTTTTGGCAGTTGTGCGGGCGTAGGCAAAACCTGCGCCATGTTGCAGGCCGCACGCCAACAACAGCAAAAAGGCGTAGATGTGGTGGTTGGTTTGTTAGAGACACATGGCCGTGTCGAAACGGCTCAACTGCTGACAGGGCTGGATTTACTGCCAACACAAGCGGTTAACTATCAGGGACGATTGCTCGCCGAATTCGATTTGGATGCTGCCTTGGCACGCAAACCTGCGCTGATACTGGTGGATGAACTGGCACACTCCAATTTGCCCAGTTGCCGCCACCCCAAACGCTGGCAGGATATTGACGAACTGCTGGCGGCAGGCATCAATGTTTATAGCACTGTTAACGTGCAACATTTGGAAAGCCTGAATGATATTGTCGGCCAGATAACGGGCATTCGTGTCCGTGAAACCATTCCCGATAAAGTTTTTGATGGTGCCGATGATATTGTACTGGTTGATTTACCACCTGATGAACTGATCCAACGCTTGAAGGAGGGCAAAGTTTATCTGCCCGAGCAAGCGACACGCGCCAGCCGTAACTTCTTTCGTAAAGGCAATTTGATCGCTTTGCGTGAATTAGCCTTACGCCGTACGGCTGACCGTGTGGACGCGCAGATGCGTTATTATCGGCAAGACCAAGCCATTTATAATGCATGGCAAGCCAAAGAACGCCTTCTTGTTGGCATTAACTGTCATGCTAATAGCGAAAATATGGTGCGTGCTGCCGCCCGCCTCGCCGCCAGTTTACGTGCTGACTGGCTTGTGGCGTATGTAGAAACCCCTGCCGAGCAATCGCTGACGACGCAACAACAAGACCAGTTGTTAAAAACGCAAAAACTGGCGCAAGAACTGGGTGCAGAAACCGTCTCACTATCTGGGGAAAATCGCGCTGAGACCTTATTGGCTTATGCTCAAACCCGTAATGTCTCTAAATTAGTGTTGGGTAAAAGTCATGTTCACGGTTGGCAACGTCTATGGAAACAAGCTCTCGCTACTGAAATTCATCAACGAGCAAACAACGAAATTGACCTGTATTTAATTGGTAAAAATACACCTGAAACTAAAACTAATCTTCGTCAACAATCACAACAAACATCACCGACAAGCGCAACAACATCACTGGCTAACTACGGTTGGGCAGCCGCGATTTGCGGAGTTGTGACACTAGCGACGGCGGGTTTAATTCAGGTCTTTGACCTTGCCAATATCATCATGCTGTATTTATTGGCTGTGGTACTTATCACCATCCGTTTAGGCAAAGGTGCCGGTATTTTTGCTTCATTTTTTAGTGTCGCCGCCTTTGATTTTTTCTTTGTCGCGCCACGTTGGTCGTTTAGTGTATCTGATACACAATACGTTTTTACCTTTGCCGTGATGTTGGTGGTGGCATTAATTATTAGCAATCTCACCGCGCGTTTGCGTTATCAAGCCGATATTGCCACCTACCGCGAACAACGAACCGCCAGTCTGTATGCCATTGCCAAAGAATTAGCCAGCTCACTCACTACCGAAAGTATTATTGATATTAGTCATGAACATTTAGACCCCTTATTTCAAGCAAAATCCTATCTGCTACTGCCTGATTTGACTGATAAAATAGTCTGTCCAGCGACCGCCACCACCACGATTGCCAACTTAGATAGCGGCATCGCCCAATGGGTTTACGATCAACAACAAGCGGCAGGTATCGGGACAAACACGCTACCCGCTAGTCCGTTGTTATACTTGCCATTAAAAGCCCCCATGCGCACACGCGGTATCTTGGTATTACAGCCTTCACAAGCCCAACTATTACGCCAACCCGAACAACAGCAACTACTTGATACTTTTGCCTCACAAATCGCCTTAGCATTGGAACGGGTGCATTTTGTCGATGTGGCGCGTGATGCGCTTGTCAATATGGAAGGTGAACGCTTACGCAACTCCTTACTTTCGACTATTTCCCATGATTTACGCACACCGTTAACCTCTTTGATTGCGATGGCCAGTTTGCTCGAAAAAAATCTCCATCAACCCAAAGAAGCCTTAGAAATCACTCACTATATGCAGCAACAAGCCTTACGCATGAATCAGTTGATTACTAATTTACTGGATATGGCGCGACTGCAAACGGGTGGTGTCACGCTGAATCGGCAATGGCAGGCGATTGAAGAAACCATTGGTAGTAGTATCTACGCCTGCCAACAATCATTAACGGCACATATCATCCGTACTGATGTTCCGCCCGACCTGCCTTTAGTGTTTTTTGATGCCGTGCTGATTGAACGTGTGCTCTGTAATTTGCTTGAAAATGCCTGTAAATATACTCCTGCTCAAAGCATCATTACCGTGAGTGCACGAGTGCATGAACAGCACTTAATTGTCACGGTCAGCGATAATGGCTCTGGCTTAGCTGTAGGCATGGAAAAGCAAATTTTCACCAAATTTACTCGGGGTGATAAAGAATCAACACAAACAGGCGTTGGTTTGGGTTTGGCGATTTGTCAGGCGATCATTGACGCACATCATGGTAGTATTAAAGCCACAAATATCGACACAGGTGGGGCTTGTTTTACCTTCACCTTGCCTGCCAGTGAACCACCACCATTAACGGCTGAAGAACCCGAAGATCCATAACATGATGACGAACTCTCCCCCTGTACAAATTGTCATTATTGAAGATGAAAAACAAATTCGTCATTTTCTCTATAGCGCATTAACGGCCGATGGTTTTCAAGTGTATGAAGCCGAAAATGGTCAACGGGGGTTGATAGACTGCGCGACGCGTAAACCTGATTTAGTGATTTTAGATTTAGGTTTACCCGACATAGATGGCATCTCGGTCATTGAACAACTGCGAACTTGGAGTCAAATCCCGATTATCGTGCTCTCTGCCCGCAGTCAAGAAGCGGAAAAAGTCGCTGCGCTCGATGCAGGCGCAGACGACTACTTAACCAAACCTTTTGGCCTAAGCGAATTACAAGCGCGTATTCGTGCCCATTTACGTCGTCAAGAACCACAACAACAAACCCTCGACGCACATCATATTCACTTTGGCGACATAGCTATTGATGTCAGTCAGCGTATTGTCTTACGTCAGCAACAAGCCGTTCATCTGACACAGATTGAATATCGTTTATTATTAACGCTGATTCGTCATGCCGGTAAAGTGATGACTCATCGCCAATTATTACAAGCGGTATGGGGGCCAAACCACACCGAAAGTGGTCACTATTTACGTATTTATATGGGGCATTTACGGCAAAAACTGGAAATCACTCCCGCCCAACCAAAGCATTTTTTAACCGAAACTGGGGTTGGTTATCGTTTTGTGCTTTAATTTAATAAAAATTCTGGTCGCTTTATGAATAACTCTCCCACTCCTTCCGCGCCTCTTAGCCCCACGTCTCTACGCAGTCGGGCGTTAGCGATGTTGGCACGCCGCGAACACAGCCAATTTGAATTACGGCAAAAGCTCGCTGAGTTAGGTGCAGAAAACCCTGTTATCGACACTCTTCTTCATGAATTTAGTACAGAAAATTGGCAAAACGACCAACGCTTTACCGAAGTCTTTATTCGTTATTCTGCGCGTAAAGGTCAAGGCGCACTGAATATTCGCCAAGAATTAAAACAACGTGGTATTACTGATAAAGAGATGGTGGAAGAATTATTAGCCGAACACGACTGGTTTGATTTAGCACAACAAACGCGTAGCAAAAAATTTGGCGAAGAACTTCCCACTGAACGCAAAGAACAGGCGCGGCAATTACGTTTTTTACAATATCGTGGTTTTAGTAGCGAACAATGCTGGGCGGCGTTAAAAAATTGCGATTAAATCCAATTTAACACATCATTTTTGTTGACTATTGCCATTTTCATACATAACAGACTAGCCCCCACGCTATAACCCGTTATAATCTCGCCCCTTAAATCCAAAACTCATTACTCGCCACGGAGTTGCCATGCACAGCAGTGCCGACATTCGCGAAGCATTTTTACAGTTTTTTGAAGCCAAAGGTCATACCCGTGTTGCTTCCAGCTCACTCATTCCCGCGAATGACCCGACGCTGTTGTTTACCAACGCTGGCATGAACCAATTCAAAGACTGTTTTTTAGGTTTAGACAAACGCGCCTATACCCGTGCCGTTAGCTCACAAAAATGCGTGCGCGCAGGCGGAAAACATAACGACTTAGATAATGTCGGTTATACCGCACGTCATCACACCTTTTTTGAAATGTTGGGCAACTTTAGTTTTGGTGATTATTTCAAACGTGATGCCATTGCCTATGCGTGGGAATTTCTCACTTCGCCAGCATGGTTAAACATTCCTCAAGATAAATTATGGGTCACGGTTTACGCCACCGACGACGAAGCATATAACTTGTGGAAAGACGAAGTCGGAGTCCCTGCCGAACGTATTATTCGTATTGGTGACAACAAAGGCGCACCCTACGCGTCCGACAATTTTTGGGCAATGGGTGATACGGGCCCTTGCGGTCCTTGTACCGAGATTTTTTACGATCATGGCGCGGATATTTGGGGCGGTGTTCCGGGAAGTGCCGAAGAAGATGGCGACCGTTATATCGAAATTTGGAATAACGTCTTTATGCAGTTCAACCGTACCGCTGACGGGGTTTTACATCCTCTTCCTGCGCCGTCGGTTGATACAGGCATGGGCTTAGAACGTATTAGCGCAGTGATGCAACACGTTCACAGCAACTACGAAATCGACCTCTTTCAACATCTACTGCAAGCCGCTGCTGACGCTATTGGCTGTACTAACGAACAACAAGCCTCGTTAAAAGTGGTTGCTGACCATGCGCGTTCGTGTAGCTTTTTGATTGCTGATGGTGTTGTTCCTAGCAACGAAGGCCGTGGTTATGTGCTACGTCGTATTATTCGTCGTGCTTGCCGTCATGGTAATAAACTGGGCGCGAATGAACCGTTTTTCTACAAAATGGTGGCAGCCTTAGCACAAGTGATGGGCGCAGCATTCCCCGAATTAGTCGAACGCCAAGCGATTATTGCCAAAGTATTAAAACGCGAAGAAGAGCAATTTGCCCGTACCTTAGTGCAAGGCTTAAGAATTCTTGAGCAAGATTTAGTGGGCTTGCAAGGCAATACTATTGCTGGTGACGTGGTGTTCAAACTTTACGACACCTACGGTTTCCCAATGGATTTAACAGCAGACATTGCCCGTGAACGTGATTTAGCGGTTGATGAAGCGGGCTTTCATGTCTGCATGGAAGAACAACGCGAACGCTCGCAAAAAGCAGGTAAATTCAAAGTCGATTATAACGCCGTCATGAAAGTAGACTCAGAAACCGTATTTACGGGTTATGAAGCCACTCAAGGCGAAGGCAAAGTCATCGCCCTGTTTATGGGTGAAGATGCGGTGACTCATGTCAATGAAGGTACACCTGCGGTTGTTGTCCTTAATCAAACGCCATTTTATGCGGAATCAGGCGGACAAGTCGGTGATTGCGGCGTATTGACAGTCGGTCATACCCGTTTTGAAGTGCGTGACACCACCAAAGTGGGCAGCGCATTTTTACATCACGGCATCGTCACTGAAGGCCAATTATTAATTAATGATGTCGTTTCTGCGCAAGTAGATGCCAGCATTCGCCATAATACCTCGCGCAATCACTCCGCCACCCACCTACTGCATGCGGCATTACGACAAGTATTAGGCACACACGTTCAACAAAAAGGCTCATTAGTCTGCGCCGATTATTTACGTTTTGACTTCTCGCACACCGAAGCCGTTTCAGCCGAACAAATGGCAGACATTGAAGCCATTGTGAATAGCCAAATTTTGGCTAACACCCCTGTTAATACCGACATTACCGACATTGATACTGCTAGAAACAAAGGCGCAATGGCCTTGTTTGGCGAAAAATATGGCGACACGGTGCGTGTATTAAGCATGGGACAAGATAACTTTTCTGTCGAACTGTGCGGTGGCATTCACGTAAACCGTACGGGTGATATTGGCCTATTAAAAATCACCAGTGAAGGCGGTATTGCCGCAGGTGTCCGTCGTATTGAAGGGCAAACAGGTGCAGGTGCGTTAGCATGGCTGAAAGACGGTGAAAACCAACTCGCCAATGTTGCACAATTGGTGAAAGGGAATCGTCAAAGTGCCGTCGCCAAAGTTCAGCAACTCGCCGAACGTAACCGCGAACTGGAAAAAGAAATCGACAAACTGAATGACAAGTTAGCTGAAAGTGCCTGTCATGGCCTGTTATCGCAACTGCAAGACGTGAATGGCATCAAATTACTGGCGGTCAGTATTACCGATGCCGACACCCAGTTTTTGCGTACTACCTTTAACCTATTGAAAAGTAAGTTAGCCTCAGGTGTTATATTACTTGCTGCGGTTGAAGGCGACAAAGTGAGTGTGATTGCGGGCGTAACTGCCGACCTAACCAGTCGATTTAAAGCAGGTGACTTAGTACAAACAATATCAGCACAATTAGGTGGTAAAGGCGGTGGCCGTCCTGATATGGCTCAAGGTGGTGGCAGCAATGTGAGCGCACTCCCCCAAGCTCTAGCCAGTGTTTCGGCATGGGTTAAGGAACGAATTTAATATTATCCCTCGTCTGCAAATACAGCCTTCCCCCTTAATAAAGGGGGATTGAGGGGGATTTAACGCAGAAGGCAAAAAACTATGGCATTAATAGTTCAAAAATACGGTGGTACATCTGTCGGTTCGCCCGAACGTATTCAAGCAGTTGCAGAGCGTGTACAACGCTGGCATCAACAAGGCCATGATATTGTGGTGGTCGTTTCGGCAATGAGTGGCGAAACCAACCGTTTACTAGCCCTCGCTAAAGCCATTACTGACGATCCCGATCCGCGTGAACTTGACCAAATGGTGTCTACAGGCGAACAAGTCACCATCGCTTTATTAGCATTGGCCTTGCAAAAGCAAGGTCTCGCCGCCAAATCATACACAGGCGCACAAGTAGCCATTCGTACGGACAGTGCCTTTGGTAAAGCGCGCATTGAATCTATTGATGATGCCGCAATGCGTGCTGACTTGGCACAACGCAAAGTGATTGTCGTTGCAGGCTTTCAAGGCATTGATAGTGAAGGTAATATTACGACCTTAGGTCGTGGTGGTTCTGACACTACAGGTGTTGCGTTGGCTGCCGCGTTAAAAGCTGATGAATGCCAAATTTATACCGATGTTGATGGTGTTTACACCACTGACCCGCGTGTCGTACCCCAAGCACGTCGCTTAAACAAAATTACATTTGAAGAAATGTTAGAAATGGCCAGTCTTGGTTCCAAAGTACTACAAATTCGCTCCGTTGAATTTGCAGGCAAATACCAAGTGCCATTACGTGTGTTATCTAGCTTTGGCGAAGGTGAAGGCACATTAATTACAACTGACTCGGAGGAAGCAATGGAACAACCCGTGATTTCTGGTATCGCTTTTAACCGTGATGAAGCCAAACTCACCGTGCGTGGCGTACCTGATATTCCTGGTATTGCCTTCCGCATTCTTGGCCCTATCGGTGATGCCAACATCGAAATCGACATGATTGTGCAAAATGTCGGTGCGGATAAAATGACTGACTTTACCTTTACTGTTCATCGTAATGATTTCCGCAAAGCCTTACCGATTTTGCAGCAAATTGCCCAAGAAATTGGTGCTCGCGAAGTCATTGGCGACGACAAAATCGCAAAAGTGTCGTTAGTCGGTGTCGGTATGCGCTCTCATGCTGGTGTCGCTAGCCAGATGTTTGGTACACTTGCCAAAGAAAACATTAATATTCAGATGATTTCTACCTCCGAAATTAAAATTTCCGTGGTGGTAGAAGAAAAATATATGGAGTTAGCTGTCCGCGCCCTTCATACAGCATTTGACTTAGACGCTCCCAACGCTTAACTTAACAGATAGTTAAGGCGTGTTTAATAAACACACGCCTTGCTTAACATTTAGTTTGTATTGGGAATAAATATCACTCAAGGAGTTTAACTATGTTAATTCTTACCCGTCGTGTCGGCGAAACTTTAATGGTCGGCGATGAAGTTAGCGTCACTGTATTAGGCGTAAAAGGCAACCAAGTTCGAATCGGTGTTAACGCACCTAAAGAAATTGCAGTTCATCGTGAAGAAATCTATCAACGTATTCAACGTGAAAAAGTCATTCATCAACACCACGACGAAGACGATTTACAAGATTTAGACGACTAATTCTTTTAAAGTTATTCGCTGTATTCAAACGTTGTTTTTGCTATTTTGAAATACAAATAGCAGAAAAGCCCAAGTCTTTGCTTCCTGAAAGACTTGGGCTTTATCTGTTTCATACATCCTTTTTGAGCCATCATGGCCACTTGCAGCACGTCGTCCTGTCGACTCCATGTCGCTCCTTATTGCTGCATAGACACCCAGTATATTCATCCTAAATGACTGGGCGATTTCAACATCCTATTACTATCCTTTACATCCTACGGCAGTCCTTCCTTTTGTGCTTTCCTTTGCTACATCCTTGCGCCGTGGTTGTATTATGACGAACACTCGGTGTTGTCGCTATGGCAAAATTCGGCAATGCGTGTAGGATATTTCCTACAAAAAACCATTCATTCATCTCAAGATGCTACAAATGCCTAAAATAGTCATATAATCGCCCACACAATTATTTATTCAACGGAGTCAGTCATCATGAGTCATGATCCAATTGTTATTGTTAACGGTGCGCGTACCCCAATGGGTGGCTTTCAAGGTTGCTTCGCTAATGTCACTGCTCCCGAATTAGGCGCGATTGCCATTAAAGAAGCCATTGCTCGTGCTGGCTTACAACCTGAAGATGTCCAAGAAGTGATTATGGGTTGTGTTTTACCTGCTGGCTTAAAACAAGGCCCCGCTCGTCAAGCCGCACTGAAAGCAGGCTTACCTGCATCGACTGGCGCAACAACCATTAATAAGCTCTGTGGCTCTGGCATGAAAGCTACCATGTTTGCCCATGACTTATTGCTCGCTGGTAGTGTTGATATTGCCGTTTCGGGCGGTATGGAGTCGATGACTAACGCGCCCTATATTTTGCAAAAAGCCCGTAGTGGATACCGTATGGGTCATGGCGAAATCAAAGACCATATGTTTTTAGATGGTTTAGAAGATGCTGAAACAGGTCGTTTGATGGGTTCTTTCGCTCAAGACATGGCTGACAAATTGGGTTTAAGTCGTGAATCAATGGACGAGTTTGCCATGACCTCTTTAACGCGTGCCCAAAAAGCGATTGCGGAAGGTCGTTTTGAAGCTGAAATCGTTGGTGTGCCTGTTGCCTCTCGTGGCGGCGAAACCTTAGTTAAAATCGACGAGCAACCCGGTAATGCCAAACCCGAAAAAATCCCCAGTTTAAAACCTGCTTTTTCTAAAACAGGCACTATTACTGCGGCTAACGCCAGTTCTATTTCCGATGGTGCTTCTGCCCTCGTGTTAATGCGTGAAAGCACAGCTAAAGCACGTGGTTTAAGCCCATTAGCGCGTATTGTTGCTCATAGCACACAATCTCAACACCCAAGCGAATTTACCATTGCTCCGATTGGCGCGATGGAAAAATTGTTAGCAAAAACAGGTTGGTCTGTTGCTGATGTGGATTTTTTTGAAATCAACGAAGCCTTTGCAATGGTGACGATGGCTGCCATGATTAAACACAATATCCCTCATGAAAAAGTGAATGTTCATGGTGGTGCTTGTGCTTTAGGTCATCCTGTCGGTTCGACTGGCTCACGTATTATTTTGAGTTTGATTCACGCTTTAAAACAATATGGCGGCAAGCGTGGTATTGCTTCGTTGTGTATTGGTGGTGGTGAAGCAACTGCGATGGCGATTGAGTTAGTTTAATTCTTTGGTCGTAAAAAAGAGGCGTATATTTACGCCTCTTTTTATTTTTAAATCAAAGCCACGGATTCACTAATTCAATACCGCAACTTTCAAAGTCTTTGATGTTTCGAGTAGCCAAAATAGCATCATAAGATTTCGCAATCGCTGCAATTTGTGCATCAAACTGACTAATTGGCCGTCCGATCTGTTTTCGGTGAGTCACAATCTGTACATAAGCCCTGACCACAGAACTATCAAATGCTAAAATACGACCTGCAAAATCCTGATTAAACATATCATCAATTGCTACTAATAAATTTGACTGGCGTTGACCTAGTGGCAATATGACCACTCCCAAGCACATTTCTGCTTGAGTAATACTAGTGGTAAATAAGGTCTGTTCCGATTGTACAGCAAACCACGACATGACCGAGTTATTAGGGTTAGGTGTCATTAATTCAGACAATACGTTGGTGTCTAAGATAATCATTCTTCGTTGTTATCCACCACACGCATTGGCTCACGCTCTCCGAGAGTCAACTCTACTCCACCTAATGCAGCAAAGCGTTGATGAATTCGTTGGGCAAAATGATGCCCATTCTCTATAGAATGTTGTTCCGTTAAGGCTTTACGCAAAATAACGCGCACTTCTTCTTCCATAGAACAACCATGTAATGCCGCTTGGACACGCAACTTTTGCTTTAAACCATCATCAAAATGACGAATAGTAATACTTGCCATGATGTTTACATTTACCTTAGTTTAGCTTTATTAATTGTAATCAATGATATCGTTGATAGCAAAATAAATAATAAAAAAGCCCCGTCATCTTGTGAATAACCATTGATACCCAAAACAACATCAGCTCACGCGACACATCTTGACTCATCACTCATATTCTTCGTATCAACCACCTTGCCCTATACTAACTTTTTGCCCTACTATTTTGATCACTTAAATAACAACACAACAGGGACTTCTGATGCCATATTTTGAAAAAATCGAAGGATTTTCTGCTCAATTCCACCAAATTGATCTACAAGGTCAGACCATCACGACTGAATACGGCAAAGTTGGTGGCGTTAATAAACAGTCGAGTAAGACGTTTCCCACAGCACAAAAAGCTCAGGCTGCGTATGAAAAACTACTGAAGGAGAAAAAAGCTAAAGGCTATCGTGAACCTGATAATAAAGCGATACCCGACGAACGCATTGATTGGACACCCAAACTGATGGCGAGCTTGCCTATTATTCGAGGCATACACACACCACCACTAGAATTGGTTCTTAAACCAGTAGTTATTAATTTTGAACATCCTGAAAACCATGAAAACGACCTAAGAAGGCTGACGGAAATTATTTCCCCATGCCAAACCTTTATCAAAAATGCATTAAATAACAATCAACAGATAACGGATACTTCTCTGAGCGACCTTGCTATTTGGACAGCCTATATTGATAGAATGCTAGACTTATTACACAACGACTCAGACATTGCTGATCTTTTTGATCAAAGCATGGAGGCTGCTCTCATATTGTTAGGATCCGTCACTGCTTGTGAGATTTTCATTGCCAGACTTCATTTATACAGCCTTAGTCACTATGGCTATAATTTTGGTCGGCTGAAAAATGTCATTCAGTTACTGCGCCATCAAATTGCTTTGTTACCTGATGAGGAATATGAGTATTTACTTAGTGTGGCTGCACGCTTTCGTAAAAGTATTTACTATATGGATTTAATCCTGACCGCTTTATTTCCTACACAGCAAGTATGGGCGGAAGATTTGATTGATAACAACATGAGGCAGGCACTAGATTTACTCCACTGCTTTCCCTGCGTTTGCAGCTTAAAGCATTACCAGAAATTTTATGCAGATACTAGTTATGGGATAAACTCTGACGAAGCGATACTTTGGCTACATTTATACGGTCTTGATAGTGTGACTTTATTCGATTTTTGTATATATAAACTAAAACGAAGCGATAGTTCTTTCTGGCATCCCGTCATGAAAAGATTGTTATCAGTTTTTGCCAACCTCCATACCGAAGCTGCTGTGGATGTTTTAATCAAACACAAAGACCATGAAGTCGTCTCTGAACTATTATTCATTCAATCAAGACGTTGGCCTGATTTTATAAGAAAAAAATTACAGCGTTAATAAAAAAGCCCCGTCATCTTGTGAATAACAGGGCTTATTTTCGTCTTGGATAAAGACTAAAAACGGTTGTATAAGGCGAATGAATTCGCCCCTACATATAGAATATTAGACACGTTCAATAATGGTCGCGATGCCTTGGCCTAAACCAATACACATTGTCGCCAAACCAAATTGTTGGTCTTTCCATTCCATAATGTTAAGCAATGTCGTGGTGATACGCGCACCTGAACAACCCAGTGGATGGCCTAAAGCAATCGCACCACCGTTCAAGTTCACTTTCTCTTCCATTACGCCTAACAAACCTAAGTCTTTCAACACAGGTAAAGATTGAGCAGCAAAAGCTTCGTTTAATTCAGCAATACCGATATCAGCAATGCTTAAACCTGCACGTTTTAAGGCTTTTTGTGTGGCAGGAACTGGGCCATAACCCATGATTGCTGCGTCACAACCTGCAACGGCCATGCTACGAATACGAGCGCGTGGTTTTAAACCCAATTGTTGAGCTTTTTCAGCACTCATAATCAACATCGCCGAAGCACCATCTGACAATGCTGACGACGAACCCGCCGTTACTGTACCGCCTTTAGGGTTAAACGCAGGCTTAAGAGCCGCTAAACCTTCTAAAGTTGTTTCTGGACGAATCACTTCATCGTAGTCACACAATACTTTAAAGCCATTAGCATCATGGCCTTCAATCGCCACGATTTCATTTTTGAAGCGACCTTGTTGTGAGGCTTCATAGGCTTTCATGTGTGAACGTAAGGCAAATTCGTCTTGTTGCTGACGGCTAATACCGTGCATCATGCCTAACATTTCGGCGGTTAAGCCCATCATGTTCGACGCTTTTGCATAGTATTTTGACGCGGCTGGGTTTAAGTCGATACCGTGAGTCATTTGGACGTGACCCATGTGTTCAACACCACCGATGACGAAAATATCGCCATTGCCCGTCATAATTTGTGCCGCTGCCGTATGCAAAGCTTGCATTGAAGAACCACACAAACGGTTAACGGTTTGACCAGCAACAGTACGCGGCATTTCAGCCAACATAGCGATGTTACGTGCTACGTTCATACCTTGTTCTAGCGTTTGGTTAACACAACCCCAAATCACATCTTCCACTTCATTTTGGTCGATGCCGAGGTTACGTTGAAACAACGCTTTAATTAATTCAGCAGACATCGAATCTGCACGTACATTACGGAATTGGCCGTTTCTGGAGCGTCCCATTGGGGTACGTACGCCATCAACAATAACCACATCACGAGGATTGAGAGTCATTTTTCGCTCCTAATTAGCCAAAGAACTTCTTGTTAGCGGCAGCCATGTCTAGCAACAATTGTGGTGCTTCGTATGCTTTACCTAAGTAAGCATATTTTTCACACATTGCGACATAGTTAGCGATGCCCACTTGGTCAACATAACGGCAAGCACCACCACGGAATGGAGGGAAACCAATACCCATAATCAACGCCATATCTGCTTCGGCAGCACTAGCAACAATGCCTTCTTCTAAGCAACGAGCGATTTCGTTAACCATTGGGATCATGCAACGGTCAATCACTTCTTGGGCTTCAAACTCTTTACGAGCTGCAACCACTGGCGCTAATAAGTCATAAACTGTTGGGTCAACGACTTTTTTAGGTTTGCCTTTTTTGTCTTGTTCGTAAACATAATAACCTTTGGCTGTTTTTTGGCCATAACGGTTATTTTCGAACATGATTTCTGTGCCGCTCTTGTAGTCTGGCTTCATACGGTCAGGGAAACCTTCAGCCATGATTTTGGCTGCATGAACGCCTGTATCCATACCCACAACGTCTAACAAGTAAGCAGGACCCATCGGCCAGCCGAAACGCTCCATCACTTTATCAACGGCTTGGAAGTCAGCGCCATCACGCACTAACATGTCAAAGCCACCAAAGTATGGGAACAGTACACGGTTAACCAAGAAACCTGGGCAATCGTTAACAACAATCGGAGTTTTGCCCATTTTTTGAGCCAAAATCACGGTTGCAGCAACGGCGGCATCAGATGACTTTTCACCACGAATAACTTCAACCAAAGGCATCATGTTAACGGGATTGAAGAAGTGCATACCGACAAAGTTTTCTGGACGCTTGAGGCTTTTTGCCAAATGCGTAATGGAGATTGTTGAGGTGTTAGACGCTAAAATTGTGTCTTCACTCACCAAGCCTTCCACTTCACTTAATACTGCGCCTTTGACTTTTGGATTTTCAACAACCGCTTCGATAATGATATCAACAGTGCCGAAATCGCCATAGTTTAAGGTCGGGCGAATACGCGCTAAAGTTGTACCCATTTCAGCAGGAGTCATGCGACTTCTTTCGACTTGTTTGCTCAACAATTTAGTCGCTTCGTTCATACCTAAGTCTAAAGCTTCGGTACGAATATCTTTCATGATAATCGGTGTGCCTTTGTAGGCAGCTTGGTAAGCGATACCGCCACCCATAATGCCTGCACCCAATACCGCCGCTTGTTTAACTTCTTTGGTCGCTTTGGATTCGTGCTTTTTGGAAGCTTTTTTCACAGCTTGGTCAGCCATAAACAAACCGACTAACGCGGTTGCTTGTGGTGTGACGGCCGCTTTAGCAAAGTTTTTGGCTTCTACTTTCAATGCGTCGTCACGAGTCAAACTGGCGTGGCCTTGCATTGCTTGTAACAGCAATTTTGGCGCAGGATAGTTCGGGCCAGCTTTGCTAACAACCATTGCAGTGGCGGTGTTAAACGACATCATTTGCTCAAGCATATTGAGTTTGACGGGGTTTAATTTTTCAGCGCGTTTGGCTTTCCAATCAATTTTACCGTCAATACATTGCTTCACTAAAGCAACGGCTGCTTCTGTTAATTGCGCAGGCGCAACAACCGCATCAATAGCACCATCTTTTAAGGCTGCGTCTGGACGCTTTTCTGCGCCTGTGGCAATCCATTCAACGGCATTATCAACACCAATCACACGCGGTAAACGTACTGTGCCACCAAAACCGGGGAAGATACCTAATTTAATTTCAGGTAAGCCTACTTTGGCGGATGTAGAAGCAATACGATAATCACAGACTAAGCACATTTCAAAACCGCCACCGAGCGCAATACCATTAATGGCAGCGACAGTAGGGAAAGGTAAATCTTCAAAGCTGTTAAAAATTTGGTTCGCAGAGTTGACCCACTCAACAATCGCGGCTTCGCCTTGAGCGAAACTGGAGACAAACTCCGTAATATCAGCACCGACAATAAACACGGACTTGCCACTGGTGACAACCATGCCTTTAATGCTGCTGTCTGCTTTGACCGCGTTAATCGCGCTTTGTAAGTCTTCCAATGTTGCACGGTTAAACTTATTGACCGATTCGTTGGCGAGATCGAACTTAAACTCAGCAATCCCATCGCCAAGGGCTTGGACGCTGATGGCAGTTCCCGAATAAATCATGCCTAAATCTCCATCATTTTTGGTTAGTCGGCACAGGCACATAGCGATGTGCCGCAGGCGTTACGCAGTGCTTGGGAGGTAAAAAACGGCCCCAATGCGAAAGCTGGCTAAGTGTATTCTAGTGTCAACAATTTGTGGCAACTTTTTGTGGATGAATAGTCGCAATTTTTACGCTGACAAGATACAAAAAAATAGCTAGGCAATAAACTGTCAATACCAGACCAAGTTTTTGACTTTCCATCGCAATATACGGGAGACGATACGTAGCGCAAACTAGCTTATCAAATAGCCAAAATCCCCTCCCCATTTCATTACTTTTTGCAAATCTGTCCTCTAATCACCAATTTTTGTCCTGTAATCACCTGTTATCGGACGCTTGGTATGTTAGTTTGAATGCAACACTAAAGACTGTTTAGATTTGGGCAATAGCTTCTAGATTTGTCCATCAATCGTTAATGTAAGGTATCCATCATGACCGTAAGCACGTTACAGCACGCCATTATCAAAAAACTACCGCTACGTAAACACATTAAAATTTCTGATTTTGCCAAAACAGGTGCTATGCCGATTCGCCACTTCAATTTTAATTTTGATGCCAAGACCTTTGATGATCGGTTTTATTTGCAAAAAGAATGGGCAAGTGCCTATTTCTACGCACTATCTATTTTTTTAACTTATGGTGAAGAGTTGGTGATTGAAACAGCTCGTTATCATCGCGACTTTATTACAGACCCCATTCTTAAACAGCGCGTCTCGGCATTGATTGGTCAAGAAGCCTTACATTCTAAATTTCATAATGAATACAATGACATTATGAAACCCCATCATTTGCCTGTGGGCTTATACCGTTTTTTAGCAGAAAAAGTATTTGAATACACCTTTCTGAAATTTCCTCAACCGCTAAAACTGTCGATGATGGCAGGTATTGAACATTTTACGGCGGTGCTTGCTGAATACATGATGAAACACGAAGACCATTTTTATCATTCCGATGATGAAAAAGGGCGTGCGTTATGGATGTGGCATATGCTCGAAGAATCTGAACATAAAGACGTTGCTTATGATGTTTACCAAACCTTATCAGGCAATTATTTGTTGCGTGTCTCGGGCTTTATGATTGCCTTTGTCACTATTTTAGGTGGGGTGTCACTGGGTGCATTGTTACTACCCTTCTTACGCAAACCCAGCAATCTTGTCAGTCTGAGCTTTTGGAAAGAAGCCAAATCCAGTGCCAGTTTGCTGTTTGGTTATGAAAATGGCGTATTTGGCAGCACCACAGGTCATATCTTCGATTATTTCCGACCTGACTTTCACCCCAACGACCACGACACCAGTGCCTACCTTAAATACTATAAAGAAAAGTTACTACATCCAGAAACTGGCGTATTAACACCATTCTTTGTTAAAGAATTTACGCCTGCGGTACGCGCAGCTTAACCATCATTTTTTGGAAGTAGATCATGGGTTTATTTAAGAAAACCGTCAAACCGAGTCAACAAGCCTATGCCGTCGTCACAGGTGCAGGTAGCGGCATTGGCCAAAGTTTTGCACTGGAACTAGGTAAGCGTGGCGGCACGGTTGTCTGTGCTGATATTAATTTAGCAGCAGCCGAAAAAACAGTGAGTTTATTAGCTGAACTGGGTGCTAAAGGTTTTGCTATTGCTTGTGATGTTGGCATGGCCGAACAAGTTGCTGAATTAGCCGAACAAGCCGAACAGTTAATGCAACATCCAGTCACCTTAGTTATCAATAATGCGGGTGTTGGTTTGGGTGGCAAGTTTGATGAGTTATCACTCGAAGATTGGCAATGGGTGACAAATGTTAATTTGTGGGGCGTGATTCACGGCTGTCACTACTTTGTCCCCAAGTTTAAAAAGCTTGGTTATGGCGCGATTGTCAATGTCGCCTCGGCTGCTGGTTTCACGGCTGCGCCAGAAATGACGGCTTATAATGTCACGAAATCTGGCGTATTAGCGTTATCTGAAACACTGTCTTCCGAGTTAAAAAAAGCCAATATCAAAGTAAATGTGCTTTGCCCTACTTTAGTCCCCACTAACATTATTAAAAATGGCCGAATTCCTAGTCGTTATTCGGGTTTAGCTGACCATGCTTTAATGAACTTTGCGATGACCACCAGTGATTCGGTGGCTAAACTGACGCTTAATCGCCTCGATAAAGGCAAGCTGTACACCATTCCACAACTGGATGCCAAATTATTTTGGCTGATGAAACGTGCGTCACCAACCTTGTACGCCAAACTCTTAGGCTTTTCCTACTCATTTTTTAAATAGCCAAACCAGACAATATATCGAGATTTATCATGACACAACACACGCATATTTATGACACCTTTATTGTTGGTGCGGGCATTTCTGGCATTGCTGCGGCCATTCGCTTGCAAAAAGTGGGTTATAACAACTTTAAAATCATCGAAAAAGCCAGCCGTGTTGGTGGCACATGGCGCGAAAATACTTACCCCGGTTGCGGCTGTGATGTGCCTTCCGCTCTCTATTCTTACTCCTTTGCCCCCAGTGCCAAATGGAGTCACCTGTTTGCTCGACAACCTGAAATTTTGAATTACTTAGAAGAAGTCAGCGAAAACTTCAACATCAAACCGTTGATTCAATTCAATACGTCTTTAGAAGATGCGCGTTGGGATGAAAGCCGTCATTTGTGGGTATTAGAGACCAATCAGGGTCAATATTTAGCTAAAACAGTGATTTGTGCCACTGGCCCAATTACCGAACCACAAACACCAAAGTTAGACGGCATGGAAACTTTTACAGGTGAAATGTTCCATTCTGCTAAATGGAACCATGATTATGATCTAACAGGCAAACGGATTGCCGTGATTGGTACAGGGGCATCAGCCATTCAATTTGTGCCACAAATTCAGCCCAAAGCGAAAGAGCTGTATGTTTTTCAACGTACTGCACCGTGGGTTTTACCTAAACCCGACATGAATCTGAATGATTGGGGCAAGTCAATCATCGCTAAGTACCCAGCCATTCAGCAAACTTGGCGTAAAAGTGTCGCGCAGTCATTAAACGCGATTAACTTTGGTTTGCGTAATCCTATTGCGCTGCAACCCTTCAATGTCTTGGGTAAACAATTACTCAAATTACAAATTAAAGATCCCGTGTTACGTAAAAATGTCACACCTAGCTACACGGTCGGTTGCAAACGGATTTTATTTGCTAATAACTACTACCCTGCTTTACAAGCGGCTAATACACGCTTAATTCCTCACGGCTTAGTCAAAGTGGAAGGAAATACCGTTGTCGCGGCCAATGGCGAACGTCATGAGGTTGACGTGATTATTTGGGGGACTGGCTTTGAAGTTTCGCACCCTCCAATCGGTAAAAAAATTCACAATACGCATGGCCAACGCTTATCTGAGTTATGGAAAGACAGCTCTCCCGAAGCGTATTTAGGAACTAACCTCGAAAACGTGCCGAACGCCTTTTTAATGCTAGGCCCGAATGTCTTGGTTTATGATTCCTTTATTGGTTTGGCCGAAGCGCAACTGGATTATATTGTTGATGGGTTGCAGCAAATCAAAGCCAAAGGCATTAGCAAATTAATGATTAAGCCAGCGGTATTACAACACCACAATCAAAAAGTACAAAAGCACATACAAACTACTGTCTTTAATAGCGGTGGCTGTAAGAGCTATTACTTAGATGCAAATGGCCGTAACTTTGCAGCGTGGCCTTGGTCGTTAAAAGAACTCAAACGGCGTTTAAGCACGTTGAATTTGCAAGACTATGACGTGAGTTATGGCGCACCTGCTCCGAGCACTGCGCCAGAAAAACGTAAAACAAAACAGAAAGTGGTCGCGGCATAACAAATGGGCGGTGGGCATAAAAGCTCACCGCCTCCGCTTAATTATGGCGCACCTCTTAAATCAATAAACGGGGTCGCTGCACCCGTCACTTGCGGCAATTTACCATCCCATTTTTCAATGGCACGTTGTTGCATTTCAATTTGACGTAGTTTAATCAAATTCTCCGTGACATTTTCTTTTTGCAACCGTAAAGACTCAGCTTCGGCTTGGGCTTGTAAAATCTTTTGGTCAGCTTCAATGCGAATCCGTTCTAAATCACGCTCAGCTTTGAGTTTTAATTGTTCGGCGGTGGTTTTTGATTCAATGGCATTACTAAATTCGCGCGAGAAGGCAAAATTAACAATCGAAAAATCATCCACAATCACGCCATAAACCGCTAAACGCACTAATAATAACTGACGGATTTTTTCGCGTACTTCTTGGCGTTTAGAAATAAGTTCTTCGGCGGTATATTGTGCTGTGGCTGCTTTGACGGATTCAGACACCGCAGGCAAAATGATACGCTGGCCTACTTGGTCAAATGTGCCAATGGTTTGATAAACATGAGCAACTTTTAATGGGTCTAAATGATAGTTAATCGCCACATTGGTGGTGACTTGTTGCAAATCTTTAGAGGCGGCATCACCCTGCCCTTCGCCTTTTTGCACTTGCACATTCATAATGACCACTTTTTGCATAATGGGCATACGAATATGCAAGCCTTCGTTTAATATTTCCTTTTGTACCGCGCCAAAATTCATCACCACGCCACGCTCACCTGCGCCAATAACGACAAAAGGGTTTAGCGTTAACACAAGTATTAATGCGGCAAAGGCAATAAACGCGTATTTTATCAGGCCAGTATTCATGGCTACTCCTAAGTTCTGATGAGGCAAACGTGTTGAAGCTAATCATATTTATTGGGCAATTACTACTTTTGCTCATGCTAAATCAAGTTCAAGCCGCCGAACTAAAACGGTTTGGTGTATCTAGTGCGACGGTAAACAGCAATAAATCAGCACAGTTTTTACCTGCCGAACAAGCTTTTCAATTAACAACAGAACATCAAGACCAAGAATTAACCTTACGCTTTAACATCACGCCAAACTATTATTTATACAAAGAGCGTTTTAAGTTTCAGGTTAAATCAGGCAATGTCATTATTGGCCAAGCCTTTTACAGTGCTGAACCTGAGTGGAAGGACGATGCCGAATTTGGTCGAGTACAAGTATTTCATGAGAGTTTGACCGTCACCGTCCCTGTTAACGGCAGCGGTGAATTAAAAATTTCTTGGCAAGGTTGTGCTGATGCAGGCTTGTGTTATGCGCCGCAAAATCAAACGGTGAATATTACTTCCGCCAATTCACAAAATAACCAACCGATTGTCGCGCCCACTACTGCAACCGTTACGTCTCCGACACCGCCTGCAACTGCCATTACCATCACCAAAGAAGAAATTAGCATTCCTATTCCGACGCTCATTCCAACGGTGAGCTATGAAATTGTTGATGAAAATGACCCTACCAACACCATTACTCAAATCAGTAGTTTACCGTCATCTTCTAGCGCAACGACCGCTCCAACTATCGTCAATACAACGCCAACAAACGACCCTTTTGATTTAAGAAACAATCCATTTTTAGCGTTGTTTACCTTATTTGCACTCGGCATTGGTTTGGCATTTACGCCGTGTGTACTGCCGATGTTGCCGATTGTCGCGGGCATTGTTGCTCGTCAACACGCCAGTAATGCGCGACAAGGTTTCTTTTTGGCGTTTGCTTATGGTGTGGGTGTTGCGTCTAGTTATGCTGTTCTTGGTGCATTAGTTTCATTATTTGGCAGCCAAGCCAATTTATCGCTTTGGTTACAACATCCCGTTGTTTTATCGGCATTTAGTGCGTTATTTGTTATTTTGGCACTCGCCAGTTTTGATGTTTTTCATTTGCAATTACCGAGTAGTTGGCAACATCAATTAGACGCACTGAGCAAAAAAGGCAAAGCAGGCAGTTTTGTTGGAACATGGTTGATGGGCTTTTTCTCGGCTCTTGTAGTTTCACCTTGTGTCTCTGCGCCTTTGGCTGGGGTTTTACTATCCGTTTCGACATTAGGCAATCCGTTAATGGGAGCTATTGCTTTATTTGCTCTAGGTTTGGGTTTAAGTACGCCGTTAATGATTTTAGGCGCGAGTGAAGGACGCTTTATGCCAAAAGCAGGTTTATGGTTGAATCGAGTGAAACAATTATTTGGTGTGATGTTATTAGGTGTCGCCGTTATTTTGATGTCACGACTGATGCACGGTTCTGCGGTTTTGGTGTTATGGGCGATATTAAGCGTTGGTACAGGTTTTTGGCTGAATATGTGGGGCGGAAAGTGGCGTTTAGTGTGGCGTAGTGCGTCCTATATTTTCTTAATTTGGGGTGCGACTTTGTTGGTAGGAGCTGCCACTGGAGGAACGAACCCCTTACAACCTTTAGATTTTATTAGAACACCTAGCGCATTAACGGCAACACCCTCTGTCACCACGACACCAAGCCAGACAACTCCCGTAGCACATTTTCAAACCATTAAGACGGTGGCAGCGTTAGATGCTGCTGTTGCCGCCGCTTATGCCAACAACCAAAAAGTATTAGTCGATTTTTATGCCGATTGGTGTGTCAGTTGTAAAATTATGGATAACGAGATATTTGCTCAAGCCGACATTCAACAACAGTTAAATGGTTGGGTGTTATTACGCGCAGATGTCACTAACAACACAGAGGCAGACCGCGAACTCATGCAACGCTTTCAAGTGTTTGGCCCACCTGCGATCCTGTTTTTTGAACAGGGTTTAGAGTTAAGCCAAGCGCGAATAGTGGGTGAAACTACTAAAGCAGCGTTTAGTGAGCATTTACATAAAAACTTTGAGTAAGGACGAATTAATTCGTCTAAACATTTGCTGATAAGGCGGTTAAAACCGCCCCTACAGTGACTCTT